>Ga0116130_1001221_pt1 | contig 14998 bp, 19 predicted proteins | sample June2015DPH_17_5_FD_89733 | JGI IMG/M metagenome (GOLD analysis project Ga0116130, IMG submission 89733) | Peatland microbial communities from SPRUCE experiment site at the Marcell Experimental Forest, Minnesota, USA - June2015DPH_17_40 | ecosystem: Environmental > Terrestrial > Soil > Wetlands...
CGCGCCGCCGGCCACTTGCGGGATGCCTGTACCTGAAGGATAGGGAATACCGCCGCCTGGGGTGGTGGGAATATGATACCACCATGACGAATACGCGTTAGGAAGATAACCCAAGTTAGGCGCGGCCAGCGACACGTATACGCCGCCGCCATAGGTCACGACGGCGCCCTGCTGGTACGTGAACGTCGGCGACCAGGTGTTTACCCCGGCCAGCGGCAAATTACCGCTCAGCAAAAGATCCAGCCTGTTGAGGTCGTACTGGATCGGCACCTGCCAATTTTGCTGGTTGTAGTACGGCACCTGCAACCCGATGTTGGGCGTCACCGTCACCTGGGCCACGAGCGGCGCTGCTACGAGCAGCATGAATAACAATCTTCGTATCATGTTACACTCCAAAAGAAACTTCAGTCCAGTTGCTAATTGTCGACGAACCATTAGTGTCGGTAATTGATACAGAGAATGTTCCACCCGCCGGAACCCAAAACCCGATATATGCGTAGCTGTTAGTGCCATTTGACCAACCAGCAGACGGCCCAGCGACACCGTTTACTATAGCTTGAATGTAGTGATCCGACCCAGTACCGCCGGTGAACGGCCCTCGCATTGTCACTTCCTCGTATACGGCGGCAGTGCTACCGTTCGTATAGACGCTGCCGGCTGCGTACACGCCGGTCTTATCAGACCTCACTGCCTGCACGCCTATAAGATCCGCATTGGTCAGCACGTTAGCCAACTGCGCCGCAAGCGTAGATATACTGGCATCACTAGTTGAGTATCCCTTGGCGGCCATCATCTGGCAGAAAGCAGCCACGAATGTACTCCACTGGTAAAACGCTTTGTTTGCTGTGGGCGACGGAAACTCCCCACTCGTGGCACCACCCATCCGTTGCGCATCAGCAGCGTAAGCCGCGTCGGTTTCCTGGTTAGTGAGCGTTGGGTTCCACTGTAAAAAATTCGTAGTAGCTGGCATCTAGTTGCTCCATAACCCGCCGTCAAACCCGGCGACGTAGTTGTCATTGCGGTCAAAGCCAAACACCGGAAGCAGGCTGCTGTTATACGTATAGCGCACTCCCTGCGGACGTGGCACGATAAGCCCATTAGTCATGTCGATGTTCGTAGGTTGCGCGCCAGTACCGTTCCACCCCGCCGCCTTACCACACAGCATGTCCAATATGAGCGGGTTGTCGATACCAGGACAGGTCACGTTGACACTCATGCTCTGTTCGTCGGCCAGCACAAGAGTTCCATTGTAGCCCATGCGCTTCCACAAGGCGGGTAGAGACGTCATTCGTCCGTCCCAGGTGTTCCAACTGACGCGCGCTTGCAATAGCTGCCGATATACCGAATCAACAAGTACTGGACTGACGCCGTTGCTAGGTTGGAACGGCAGCGTACGGCCCATTCCCAGTATTTGCCCCAGTATGTCTAATTGCGCACCAACGGCGAAGTCCAAGTCGAACGCCGTGTCCAGCTGCACGGCGCACTCATTTACATCATCGAATTTACGAAGCAACAAAGTGAGTAGCGCATTCAGCTTGGGCGAGTTTTTATACTGGCTTGTAAGTAGCCCCAGATAATACCCAATCGGTAAGGTCTCGAGCGGCACATTGCCGAACTTACCGCTTCCGTATCCGCCTACTCCAAAGTTTGGGTTGCTCATACGGCAGTCACCAACACGGTGCTTGCGGTTGCGGTTGCGACCTGGTAGAAGTTAAGCGCCAGGTCGCTGGTGCCGGTGGGTGTCGACGTGAGCGCGGAAGCCACGCTTCGCACACTGAATGCCGGAATGTCTGGGTTGCTACGCGCGTTCAACGCCGCGCCATATAGCTCTGAATAGACTACCGGCTCGCCAATGCCAAGGCTGTTCAAGTAGTCGATCACCGCAACCTGTATGGCAGTCAGCGTCGCCGTGGTGAAGCCGGTCAAGCCGTGGACGGTCATCGTCACGTAGACGGGGGCAGGTACAGCCGGCACGTACCCGATATTAGTAACTTGCCCGCCCATATTTGGGTCGGCCACCGGGGTAACAACCATGAGCGTGAAGTTGATCGTATCCCCTACGCCGGAAGCCGCCGCCGTCGGAACCGTTATCGGTACCGTGGTGCTTCCAACAACGTAAGTTGCGGCAATGGCAGTGCCGGCAACTATAGCGGCGGAGTTAGTAACGTCGCTAAGCAGCTGACCGACTACTAAACCCGTAGCGCTGGTGACGGTGATTGTACTGGCACCACTAATAAATGTAGCTGTAGTGGTGACGTTCCCAGCCGCCGCCAGAGTATTGCAACCTATGCCGCGATTGTCATAAATGACCTGTGCGATCTCAGCCGCCGTGCCGCCTTGGACTACGCATGTTAAAGAATGCGGACCGTTGCCGTACGCGTCCGTGCTACTAGATGGGTTCTCCAGAACACTCACCCTCTCCACGTCGGTGAGCGCCAACAAGTCTGCTTCCGTACCAGCCAGCAGCGTTATACTTGGAACCGCGACGCTGACGGCAAACCGCGCCCGTAGCTCTGAATCAGACTCAACGGCGGTACCGGGCGTGCTCGGAGAAGAGTTGGTAACCGTCAACCAACCAGCAGAACTACTTTGACTGATGATATCGACCTGTCCGGCTTCGGCTACTACAGCGCCTGGCGTAGAGCAGACGGCGGCCACATTCACGCTTCCACCTGCCGGTATAGTGACTGATACCGGAAGATTCCAGTAATAGCCATTCTCATCCTCAGCTACGCCGTTAGTAATTGTTGAATACGCCGTGCCGCCCACCGTGAGCGTGACAGTGCTGAACGTAGCCTGACGGCGGGCTATGCCAACTAGCTTGCAAAGCCGGTCCAACCCAGCACCGACAGCGTACACTGGCGAGCTTTGATTATAATTCAGCTGCAGACCAGCGTTACAGTCGGCATGCTTGAGACTGATAATGCTGAGCAGCTGGTAAATCGCACTACTGGGATCAATGGTTTGGTTCTGACCATACACATTCAAAAATCCCTGCAAATTGTCTTGAAGAATATCTTGGTAATAGGCAATAGACAAACCAGCTGGGCCAACACTAGGCGCTAAGTAACTCATACCGCTAACCTCCTATAAACGCCGACGCGCCGGGTTGGTTGGTGACGGTCGTAGTTCCGAACACGGTCTGAACCGCGGCAGCGATTCGCAGCTGCGCCGTGTCGTTATCAAACTCCACGTCCATACTAGTTATACCTGTAACGTACGGCGTGCCTAGTATCACCTGCTGCACGGCCAACTGCATCGCCAGCAGACCTTTCGGGCTGGCCAACTGCCCCAGTATGGACTGGAACATCGGCAGTCCCAGGTTCAAATCTTCCCACCACTCGCCCTGGAACAACTTCAACCTGGTAAGTATATTCTGCGCTACGGCCTCAGTGCCGGTCAACGCCGCGCCTGTATCGAACACCGGGTCGTAACTGGAGTCCAAGGCCAAATATGAAACACTTGACATTACTCAGCCTCCAACACTGTACTAACTACGCCAATAGGATTAGGCGGCGCTGTTGTAAGATACTTAACCGACGGCATGTAGACGGTCTCGAACCAGGTGAGGAAAGCCTGCGTCAACAATGCCTGCGCCGCGCCGCCCACAGCTTTGGTTGTAACTGCCGGAGCCGTTATGTTCACCGCGCTACTGGCCGTGACATTCACTACTGGAGCAGTGACAGTAATGCCGGCAGCAGCAAGGTCAATCACAACCGTGCCATCCTTACTGCGTAGCTGGGCATTTGTCATGGAGTAGTTAGGTAGCTTTTCAGGCTGGCTCCATGGACCGGGAATACAAAAGGCGTCGCTCAGGTCATGGCGGCGCAATTCGAATTGGTTCTGCACGCCACCACGCAGCCACCAGTAATCACGCGCCATATCGGCGAACACCAGCAGGCACTCATCACCAGGTTGTATTGGCAGCGTGAGCCACCAATCACCGCCATGAGGCATCACCACCGGAACGTCTTTCAGCACGGAGATTGTAGTGTCGACAGGCGGCTTGCCCGGCGTTACGACCTTTTCCCGCAGCGCGATTTGAACTACGGCTAACTGACGATCTGCGTCGAAAGATTGTATGATACCCGGCACCGACACGCGCAAATCGCACTGTGACTGCCTGATCAGCTCAGCCCACTGTGCGTACTCAGAAGCTAGTCGAACTTGAGGACTTAGATTTGTTACTGCAGATGCAGACATACTAATTATCCAGTCTTGAACATTTCTTTCAGCTGCGTGTACTTGCGTGTAAAGCCGTGAATTTCAGTTTCCCAGATATCGCCCCGCGTATCGCCGTAGTGGTGAACTTCAGCCACGCAGTAGCTTACTTCGAGGGCGTAGGGCGGTTGCTCTGCGCCTATCTGGTAGGCATATTGCTGAATGATCGTGTTGTCAATGCGCACCAGAAGAGTCGGGAACTTCACAATGATGCGCGGATCCAACAGCACTCGAAACGTGACGCCACAATCATTCTGCATCGGCGTTCCAAGTATGGTGTACGACGTGCTAGATTCAGGCGCTGGGCCTTTCCAATCAACAGGAAGCGGCGTGCTATACACGTAATCAGGAGTGTCAGTGCCGGAATCAAGACTTCCTATGGCGGCTCCGCCCGGAGCCTTGTACCAATAAGATCCGCCATCGTTCGATACTTGTCCAAAGTATTTGCTGACGGTGCCGAAAAATGTTTTCGACATCGGGTACTCTTTGGCTTCGACCGCAGTTGGCAAAGGGCTCAATAGCTTATAGCCTTTAACAGTGGCGACCATTTTTCTGACCGCCTCGGCCTGCGTACTAAGAATCGTGAAGTTGACGTCAATGGGTTGTATGGGATCTGTCGCCAAGCAGTGAAACGTGACCTTGTTATCTACTACATTTTCTCGCCCATACAGAACCTGCATTACAGCGCCGTCCCAGATGACATGATTTGGCTGGCTATCAGCCTGATAACCAGCTTTGAGCGTTACCCAGTGCGCGTTCTGAAGCGCGTCCATAATACTGGGGTCGTTCATATTGTAGACGCTGATATCTGCAAACCACCAGTTAGCTGGTATAAGGCTTTGATGAATCTCAAATGTGACACGCAGCGCCGCAGGCTCCCAGGTGTCGCTGCTTAACGCTACGCCGTCACCACTGCCATCCAGTGATTGGTAGACAGTAAGTTCATACGACCGCCCAAAATACCGTACCGTAGACGCGGCGCTCATGGGGCGGTATCTCCCCAGGTCAATATGAAGCCTGTTCCTAAATCATCTTGCCCTGGGTAGTCAGAATCATCGACGCCCAAGTTGAGAATGTACGCGCTGCCTATCTGCAGATACCCAAATTGCGCCAACAGGTTTGCAGCCGGATACCACCCGGTTACAAGCGGGATGCCGTCTAGCAGCAAATTGCCCTGCGAGTCATAGATCGTCAAAACCCAATAACCGGCCATAGCCGACCAGTGGATTGTAAGCGTAAGCGTAAGCGACTCTCCATCCACTTGAAGCTGCGCCGTTACGCTTTGCTGAGCTGAGGATAAAGAAACTACTTGGAGGGCCATTTATAGAGCACCTCCACCAATAGTCTGCATAGAGTAAGAAGACGCCGTTCCAGCGCCTATCGCCGTAGATGGCGTAAAACTTGGCACGCCCGTACCAGATACTACCACCGAGCTAGGACTACCGGTTTCTGCCGGATAATAAGCACTAGGCACGTAGTTCAACAGAGTTTGTAGCGTAAGCGGCGCTGGAGTAACAGTCCCTTTACCAAATACGTTAGTCGTATCTGGCCGCGCCGTAGCTGCAGCCTGCGTACTAGCTATAAATATCTCACTAAACACAACGTGGAACCGGCCAGAGGCGACGGTTCGGCTGGTCTCTTCGGCCGAAACCGACTCGACAATCATATTAGGGTATGACCGCAGCCTTGTTTGTACAATTACCAGCGTTCGTTGCCGAGCCAATTCGCACAACGCATCAAAGGCGTTAACGCTGGTCGAACCTCCGGAACCTCCCCACATACCTGGAAATGGGATGTCCATAACATCTGACACCCCAATTTCCATCATCAGTTTAGTGGGCAATACGTAAGCATGGTCAGTTATCGCCGCCCCCGACTGAACCGGGTGCTCAGTGCGCCGCAACACTAATTCGTGAGCAACGCGCAGTGGAGTTAAAACGTAGGACGCGCCGGTTGTAGGAACCAAGATAAGATAGACGGGGGATGACCATTGAGGCGGGCGCCACCCATTCACCACCAACTTACTGCCTGCCGACGAAGCTACCGCTTTGTTCGCGGCGCTCCCAGAAAGTAGTTGATTGGTATTTACTAAAGCCGGACCAACGCCAATTGTATTACTGACATCACCCATTGACGACCCAGCAATAATGGTCATGAGTAGACCCCTTGAGCCAGCGCGTGGAATATATTTCTTTTTAACGTAGCTGAAATTGTACGCACCACTTCTTTGCCGTCTGATCCTGGCGGCATGTGCACATGAATATCGCCCATCGATACACTTACGTGGTGCTCAACCTTAGCCGCGTAGCCCAACTTAGACGCGGGTATGCCGCCAGCAGCCAACATACGGTTGACCGCTTCTGACCCGCGATTGTAAGCCGTAAGCGCGAGAGTTGGATCACCGCCGTATTCTTTGAGTTTACTATTTATGTACGCAGTTCCAGCTGCTACGTTTTGTTCTGGCGTCATATTAGCGGCGTTCGGAAAGGTTCTATTATTCAACTGCATTAAGCCATAATCAATACTACCATTAGCATTACGATGAGGTGGAACATTAGGGTTACCGCCGCTTTCAACCTGCATTACAGCACTTACAAGTGCGTCGCTGGCCTTCCCATCAGGAGTAAGTGCGGCGTTAGGGCCAGAAGTATCCACCGTCTTAGTATTTTTCCCGCTTGAAGCCCACAACTTCAAAAGCGACGGTATAGGACGTAAAATCCAACCGCTCCACTTATCGAATGTAGATGGCGCACCAGCTTGCCATGCAGGATTATCCGCCTCTTTTTCACCAAGCGGCCCTACGCCTTCCTTAAACCCTCGTGCGTCGTTACCTTTACCTACGCCACCGCTTAGAGTAAATCGTCCGTAGTCTACGGCTTCCGATAATGCACCCTTATACTCGCCACTGGCTAGCAATGTGAGTACGCTGGCATTATGTGTTACCAAAATACCTAAGTTAGTCAACCTCACGACAATCCAGTTAATAGCCCCCGCTACTTTTTCTAGAGCTTTAGCGAAATTATCGAATTTGAAAGTTGCACTTTCTATAGACGTATCACCGCTTAATAATCCAACAAAGTTAGTAAAGGACAGCGCACTCATCTTCAACTCTTCGCCCACGCCTTTTAATGTCACCCCGATACTACTAAGAATAGGCACAAGGTACTCATTCACACGGCGAGTTGTCTCAGGCAGATTAGCAGAAAACTGATTGTTAAATTCAATAAGCTTCTTAAGCACCTCGTCGATCTCAGGCGCAAAGGCTTTAGCTAGCCCCGCAGTGAGAGATTGCTTAAAGTATATCCATTCAACTTCAAGGGCGGCTATTTCATTGCGAACGTCGCGGATCTTCATGAAGTCCGCTTCATCGCCGCTTTTATCCATCCCTGCCTGCATCGTATCTTGCAGGTGTATAAGCCGGTGCGCCCGGCGATTAAGTTCTGCGTCCCAAGCTATCATACCAAGCGGCTGGCCTAAGGCGTCAAGCGTGATCTTGAGCTTTTTAGCCGCGTCAGCGTTCATGAACATGGTCAGGCCGAACAGGCGATACTCCTGATCAGCGACGGCTACACCTTCAGCCATTTTACCGACCGCCCCGGCAACGGCGGCTAAAGCACCGACAGCTTCTACCTGAAACTTCAAAACGGTAGCGGCAAGACTTAGGAATGAAACTTCTCCCTCGTCTACAGCGGAAGTTATACTGCCAAGGGCGGATTGAAGCTTAGCCAGTCCGGCGTCATCAGTGCTTACGCCCAGCCGCACCAGGTATTCGTCTAAGTAACCAGCCATATCAACCCGCCTCGCCTTTCTGCTGCGTCTGCTCATGCCACTCAGCAGCACGCCACTGATTTTCCTCTAGCACGTCCAAGTACTCATGCGCGTCCAACAAGTCTTGGAACGTGTAGGTGCCATCCCGTAGTTCATGCTGCCGCCACAACCCAGCTGACACCGGGCGCCAAAGGAACGCATCAAGGCTGAAGTAGTTTACAACGTCGTAGGTACTGGCGGGCGGCTGCCGCTCGGCATGGACGGCGAACCGCTCTGGGCGAAAAAATCCGCCACATTAAACATCAAACTTTGCGTTGTAAGGCCCAGTACCAGCTGCAGATCAGCGGCCACATCAGGCGCTGTCCAACTACCGTCCTGATTCATAATCGGCATGGCGGTGGGAGCCGTTATGCCAGGCAATTTCTCCATACGATCGACAACAGCTAAGCAACTGTGCTGTACAAATTTGAACGCTTCAAAATCCAATCCGCGCAAGAACGCAGTGAATGCTGAAAATAACGTCCCATCTTTTACCGCCTGACCTACTTGATCAGCAGCGGCCAATAAGATGCGCGTAGTAATGAAGCTACCCACTTCAGGCGACATACGGCGAATGACAAAAGTCTGCCCACTTAAATCTACCGTAATAGAAGCAGGTTTGGGCGGTTTAATCTGATGTTGCGGCGTTGACATACAATGCTCTCCTTGCAAGAGACGGTATAGGCCCAGTACTGAAGCATCTCAGCACCGGGCCTTGTGACGGTTAAAAATTAAGATTAACGACTTTACAAGCCATAAGCGTCCACGTCACCCGCGCGCCATGAGCGGCGTACGCCTTGGCCGGAATGCGCTGAAAACTGACGCCAGTTAGCTGATGGGTGCTACCGTCTAGCAACGTAATGAAGGATATTACGCCTGAAGCCCACGTGGCTAGCACGCCAGCATCAGCTAGCGATTTTACAGTGTTATAAGCGCCTAGCAGGTACTTATGAAGCGCGCTGGTCTGCTGGACTTCAATCGACACAGAGCCGTTATCACCCGCAACGTAGGACGGCATCACAGATCCGTCCGCCGCAACGTCCTGCACGGTACGGTCTTCACTCATCGTGATGGTGATACTACCCACGCCGACATTACCACCAACGAGCGGAAATACTCCACCGGCAGTTGTGATAACACCTTTGAGGTCCTTAAAGCTGTACGTCGTAGTAGCCATTTCCTAATTCTCCTTTGTCAATTCCATTTGTGCAAGGACGCTCAGAGTTGTACGTTCACCGAAATAATAACGGACTGAACTGCGCCCGCCGTGATGATCAGGCAGTAGATGGGCATCGACTTGCCGGCTGCGCGATCGCCGCTGGACTGCTGCGAGTACGGCGCGGACAGGTTCAGGTAGCCGTTGTCCAGCGCGGTGCCGTCACTCACCGTCGCGCTGCCGACCGTGATGGTATTACCGGTCCACGTTCCACCAGCAATGAAGCCTATACTAGCCAGCAATTGACAAGCCTGGTTAGCATCATGAAGCAGCTGCGCCTGGCCATTATTATCCTGCGCTATAGCAGGTGCGTCGCTCAGGTCGTTCATCACGTTGTACTGCAGATTAGCCACTAGCAAAGCAGTGAACAGGTACAAGTAAAATGGATTACCGTCTGGGCAGCGACCCTGCTCCAGCAGCTGGTACGGCGAAAAATTACCGTACACATTAAAATTAGCGCCGGTGATATTGCCATACTGAGTCTGCGTGAGCGGCTCCGGCGCTATGCCTTCCAATGCCTTATGGGCCATGGTGAAGAAGCTGTTCGCCAGCCCGGTATTGAGTCCCATGGCGACGCCCATAGCAGCAGCGGCGGCGTAGACGTTGTTCGGATACAGGGCGCTCTGCGTGGTTGAATAGACCATGAACGCCTTATACTTGAGCGCCTGCATCTGCAGTGCCAGGTTGTTCAGCGTTCCGGCGGCGATGGCGGCTGTGCTACTGGCGCCGAAGTAAAACACTGACTGCCACTGCGGCGACGCCCAGGCCGCGTTGTTCAGGTGGTCAGTGTCAGTTGCCAGGTAGCTGTTACCCGCTGTGCCGATACCCATGTAGGCCCACCAGACCGAACTGGCCAGTCGGCAAGCCTGCGCTGCTTGGAGAATTGTCTCACCCACGGCGGTAATGTTCACCTTCAACCCAGTACCAGCAACACTGTTTGTAGTAGTAGCCAAGTTAGTTGCCGTGGAGTAGCCGGTTCCGGCAGTGCCGCTCACCGGCGCAACAGTAAGTACCTGCCCCGCCGAACCGACGGTAAGCACTTGCCACAACGCGCCGCTGGCCAATGATTGCGTCGGGGTGAAGGTGTCGTTAGGCTTGTAACCGTTGCCGACTGCGCCCAGGCTAGTCTGCGCAGCCGTCACGGTGGTGCTAGCTCCCAATGTCAACACGGCCACCGTCGGACTGGTAATGCTGGCCACGGTCGTGACCAGGTCGGCTCCGGCTGTTCCAGCTCCTACAACTCTTACTGCCGTACCTACATCACCAGCGACAAACGCCGCCGTCAGTGAAGTTAGGTATGTAGGATTAGTTGTATTGCTCATCGCCCCGTCGGCAACTGTCCGCCCGTTGATTACGAGCGTCTGGATGCCGCTTGGGTTAGTGGCTCCGACCCACACGTACTGCGGCGCTGGGGTCTGACCGAAATATACACTCACGGCAATATATTCTGGTGACGTAGCAGAGAACCCGTCGGCAAGCATGGCCGTAGACCAATTACTGGCAGTATATTGTTTCAACCTGCCGTACGTCGCGATGGCTGCTGTCTGCCCGATAATCAGCCCCTGATTATACTGTGGAGCGCTGAAAGCGGCGGGCGAGATCGTTACTGAAATGTCGCAAATGTCGCTCAGTGGGAGCGGTGTAGTTGCCATTGTGAAATCTCCTGTAGGGTGGTGTCAGCTAACGATGGTGCTGACTGTTAAGTCTTCTGATTCCACGGTCACTGGCACGCTTACCACAGCCGGCACCGTCGTAGTTTCAGTCACGAACTCATTCATGCAGGTGGAAAAGTCTACCCGCTCCCACCACTGCGCGTTGAACTGCTCCGGTACGCGCTGCGGGGCAGCGTTGTCGGGGTTGGGAAACAACTGTGATAAGCCAAGCTGGTCGGTAAAGTATTCCTGGAATAGCGCGCTGCGTACTGCTGAAGCGTGGTTCAAACTGCCAGGTCCGTAAAAAATCCAATGCACAGTCCAGACGCGCGTGTACGTCCAAGTGTACATTACAGGTGTGGGAGAAGGCTCAGCGTTTGTACGAGCCAGGTCACGCAGCTTGTCGTAGTCGTCGTTCTCCAGCACGCACCGCAGATAGCAGACGTCAGTCTCAGGTGCATCTACGAACGGCTGGCCTTCGGTAGGCCAGTCAACGCGAACTGCGCTCAAGTCGGGCGGGTCGATGCCTATCATTCCACACGTAATGGACTGCAACAGCGTGTTGATCTGATCCACGGTCAGCGCCGTCGTGGTGAATTGCGTGCCGTTGGGATATGTAATAGCGGTGGTCATGACTTGCGCCGTTTAGGTTGAGGCGGCGAGTCTTCTACAGCTACGCCGACGGGTGAGTCAACGACTACCAGGTCAGCCGCCGACTCAGTAGGCGAGACAGCAGGAATAACCACGTTAGTACCCGGAACTCGGATGTTGCCGCACGCCAGGTTCATAACGTAGGCCTGTGTACCAGTAACCCAGTCTGGTACGAATTGCGGTTCCGGCCCGGCCCAGCAGGTAATCGTAGGCCGCCCGACAGCCCGGAATGCTACGTCCCGCAGCACGATGATCTTCATTTCTAAGCCTCCTTGCTTTACGGCCTTAGTTACCCCTATAATCAATCCCTGAGGCCCGCAAACGGGCACCTGTGCACGCCAAACAGGCCTTTAGGTAGCACTCATACGGGTCGCCAAAGCCTTCCAATACCCGCCGCCAGGGTAGTGCTTCACATCCAGGAGCCGGTACTGCTCGCCGTTGTATACGAGTATGTCAGCCGCTGCTGTGGCCGTGGCGGTTTCAACTGGCCACTGAGCTTTGAAAACGCCTGCCGCGCTGACTACCGTGTTCATGGTGATAGCCGTGCCTGTCAACGTGTAATCAATACCCGGCGTCAAGAACGCACCATTCAGGAACAACACTATTTGTCCCTGCGGCGCTGTGCTGAGCGTGAACGTCGTACCCGGCCTCGCGCCAGCAGGCGTTTCCTCGTGCAGCGTGGTGGCTTGCATTTTTCCGCGCGTAGTGTAAAGCGGCACCGTGGCCCAGAACGAAAAGACCTGCCCCACGCGATCGCCTTCCGGCAGCATGGCGGCTTCCTTGTCCGTGGCCTGCTGAACGGGGCCAACCAGCTCCAACGTGCTGGTGATAGTGCTTTGGAACTTCCCTGCTACCCACTGGCCGGTCGAACGCAGCACCTGGAACGGCTGCGGCGCGGCCAGGTCGATGTCGCTTACAACGTCAGCCATTGAGATCACTACGTCACCGCCTTAGGAAGAACGTCATCAACGCCACGACAGCCGCCACCACCGTAGACACGGCCAGCGACAAAGCCAGAATAGTTGCACGGCTGTCCTTAACCGCCGCCAGTGCGACGCTGATAGCTTTGTCATGCGCCTTTTCGCGTTCGTTCATAATGCTGAGCAGGTGGATACGTAGCGTTTTCGAATGTCCAGCCCGGTACGCGCTCATCTTCTATCAAGTCAGGCATCTTGATTTCTACTCCTCTTGCCGCGTGATACCTACGATCGCCGCTCTTAACGCCCCTGTGTCTATCAGTGGCCGATCACTGCCTTTGCGCTTGATCGTGCCGGGCGTATTAGGTTCCCACCCATTCCTAGCGTCTGTAAACCACTTCCTGGCGGCGTTTTGCCCGGCCAAGCTGGCGGCAACCATGCGCTTACCGGCTTCATCTTTATCACCAGCCAATGACGCCTTCACGCTGGCCGTTATTTGCCGCGTGATAGGTTCTTTATTCCCACTAGCTTGCACCGCCGGCTCGATAACAGGTCGCGCCGGGATTTTATCAATCGGCGAACCTTTGGTGTGAATAAAAAGCAACTCGGCGTTGTTGACATCATTCGCGGCGGCGTGTTGCAGGTAAGCCTTTTTGCGCTTGCCTTTTACCTTGCTGGCCATGGCGAGCAACACGTCCTGACGGCTGGCGTTGTCCGCCGGAATACCGACGTAGGCGGCGAGCTTAGTGACCTGATGAACCCGGTCCATCAAATTCTGACTACCGAGTTTGCGGGCGATGGTGATCTGCGGGGTGGGCACGTTACCACAACACCATCGGCCCAGAACCGATCACTTTGGCTATCGTTATTAGTTGCTGCCCATACCGCGTAAGCTGGAACGCCCCGAAGCCCTTGAGATCGTCCAGTACGGTGTACGAACCGGACACGTCACCGACAGACTTGCTGGTCAGTATGCCGGTGGCCACGCCTTGCGCCGCTACCTGCCCGGCTGTAGGCTGGACCGTAACGGTGGAAGTCGAAGCCAGGAACCACGTCGCGTACAGCTGATCGGCGCCCAGCGCGGTGCTGAGCGTCAGGCTGGTGCCGGTGAGCGTGTAGTCAGCCGTGCTGCCGGCGATCTGGTACTGACCGTTGCGGTAGAGCGACAGCTGCCCGCCAGGCGGAGAGGCGGTGATAGTGAACCGCGTGCCGGTCAAGTCGCCCACCATAGCAACGGGCGCTTCGCCGTGAAGTAGATTTTCGACGGTGGTCTGCAGCGTAGGAGCGTCGGCCTCAGCCCACAGTGTGAGGTAATGGGCGACGAACAACCCCATAGCCAGCTGCCAACTATCCTGATACAGGTTCTGCTTCAGGCTGGCCGTAGCCAGGTTGATATACACCTGAATGACGGCGGCGGGCGTAGGCGGCGCTTCGTACACGAGCAACGTAGTGGTCACTGACGTGAGCGCGGCCTGATTGACCGTAACACTGCCGGAACCGATGCCCGTGATGACGCTGCCTGTTGGTAATACTCCAGCAGCTTGAACGAACTGCCCATAGGCCAGCCCAGTGGTATCAGGCACAGCGACGGTCTTGCTGCCGGCAACGGTGGTGCAGTTAAGCAGTTGCACAGCAGGGCCGAAGAATTTCGGGTACATCACGGCCAGGTCATCGAGCGTGTACGGAGGGTTAGTGCCGCGAGGCGTGAGGTTGCCCACGCCCCAAGGCGAAAACCCACCCGCAACGCTGAACTCCTGCCCCGCGCCCCAAGCCGTATCCAACCAGGCTGAAAAATCAGGCCACATAACAGCGTCGCCTCCTGGCGGTAATTATTTCTGTAAGCCGTGTGTCTTGGCCGCTGCTGCTGCTGCTTTCTGCTTGGCGGTAAGGGGCTTTGCTTCGGCGACGGGTTCGTCTTCTGCCTCAGGCTCGCCATCGTCTTCAGGTTTCTCAAGTGCTGGTTCCTGCGCACCCGGCTCATCGTCTTGCGCCGTGAATTTTACTTTGGGAGTCTTCGGCTCTGCCGCCGACAAAGGCTCAGGCGGCGTGAGGTCGACAATGCTGCCGTCCTTGACGCCCATCTCCCAGCCCAGAGTAGTTTTGACCCAGGCTGGGACGTTGGTATGAACGCCAGGCTTTACTGGATAGCGCTGTTCGCCTTTGCCGTCGTGGTGGAAAAAGATTTTCGCTTTTGTAAAATGAACTTTGAGCAGTTTCATAGTGTCCTCTCCTTGCGGAAGATTTGGTTAGTGCTGCGTGGGCACGTCAGGCGTATTGCAGGGCGGCAAGGAACACCCTGCCGTCTGCCTGACGCGCCCACGCAACGTGGTTAGGTTCATGGAAACTCAGATGCTCGCCTCCACGAACTAGGTTCTGTGCAACCCTTAGATGCCGTCAGCGTAAACAGCTGTGGTGGTCCGCTTCATGATCACCTGACTGATGGAACCCGCCCACATCGTTTCGAACGAGCCGCCACCGCGTGTCGTAGGCACAGTCATGGCCTGCGTCATTGGTTGGGGTATCTTCAAGTAGAG
>Ga0116130_1001236_pt1 | contig 14895 bp, 14 predicted proteins | sample June2015DPH_17_5_FD_89733 | JGI IMG/M metagenome (GOLD analysis project Ga0116130, IMG submission 89733) | Peatland microbial communities from SPRUCE experiment site at the Marcell Experimental Forest, Minnesota, USA - June2015DPH_17_40 | ecosystem: Environmental > Terrestrial > Soil > Wetlands...
GGTAAACAAAGCGATAACAACTGCATTCTTCGGTCTGTGCTGTGGGCCAGGTCTTTTGCTCTTCGACTAGTTAAGCAATATGATCTCTGCTTCGGTTTGTTTCATTCCGAACTTGTCAACAATAAAAAGTATTCGTTTCAACATATTACCTCATGAAAAATAAAATAGACTACAAATGGATAGCTTTATCCGCCGCCAATCTTGGCACATTTATGGCAAACCTGGACTCAACCATTGTGGTGATAGGCCTCCCCACTATTTTGCAGAATTTACATGCCAGCATTGTGCATGGCATCTGGATTATTACCGGGTACACTTTGATGCTGACAATTCTTCTGGTTTTACTCGGACGATTGGCAGATTTATATGGCAGAGTCAGACTTTTTAACCTCGGGTTTGTCATATTCACCATAGGTTCATTGTTATGTGCTCTCTCACAGAATGGCGATCAATTGATTATTTTCCGCTTCTTCCAGGGCGGCGGCGCAGCTTTGCTCATGGCAAATAGTGCCGCGATTATTGCCGATGCTTTCCCTAAGGAACAACTTGGTATGGGACTTGGCACGAATGTGATGGCTGTGAACATGGGAAACATCGCCGGATATATTTTGGGTGGTGTGATGATAACCTATTTCGGCTGGAGATCGATATTTCTAATCAATATCCCCATAGGAATTTTCGGAACTGTTTGGAGTTATTTACTTTTGAAAGAAATCCGGGTAAAACCTGTCGCGCAAAAATTCGATTATGCTGGTTCAATTCTTTATTGTATCGGACTGGCGATTATTCTTCTGGCTCTGACCATTGGAGATCCACTTTCAGGGCGTAATGTTACGATCCTAGCTACGGGAGTCGCCTTTTTTGTCGGTGTTATATTTGTCGAATTAAGACAGAAATACCCGACAATAGATTTGACTCTTTTCAAAATAAGGTCGTTTGCGACAGCAAATTTTGCTGCCTTCTTAAATGCAATTGCATTTGCCTGTGGACCATTCCTAAGGTCATTGTATCTCCAATTGATATTGGGTTACAGTGCTTTAAAGGCAGGTCTCTTATTGATACCGATGGAAATCATAATTTTCCTGATAGGTCCCATAAGTGGAAGATTATCCGATAGGTATGGAAGTAGGGTTTTGAGTTCTGTAGGTTTAGCCTTGAATGCTTCCGCTTTGATCTGGTTTTCGACATTAAATCAAAAATCAACTTATGGCGCAGTGTTAATCAGCTTGTTATTGTTTGGTTTCGGCATGGCACTTTTCTACCCTCCCAACGCAAGCACTATAATGGGTTCTGTGCCTCCTGAAAAACATGGGGTGGCAAACGGAATCAGAATGACTTTGAACCAAACTGGGAATGTCATCAGCGTGCCATTTTCTTTACTGCTGATGACTCTCGTAATGCCATATAACGAGCTTTCCAAGATAGTTGGAAGTACTCAGCTTGTAAGTTCGAATGAGATCCCGATATTTTTGAGAGCCATAAATCATGCCTGTCTGATTCTGGGCATAATCACATTGTTCGCCATCATTCCCGCTTTGATGGTTGGTACCCGGGCTACGTCCAAACCTTCAATACAAAAAGATTGATCCTGCCAGTGTCTTTCTTCATTAATCAAGAAAGACGAAAACGCGAGATTCTATGAAATTGAAACTTGATTATAAATGGATTGCCTTATGGGTCACTAATATTGGCAGTTTTATGGCGGCTCTGGATGGAACGATTGTTGTGATTGGCCTCCCCACAATGCTGCAGAATTTACACGCCGGCATCTATGATGGCGTTTGGATTATCACCGGCTATGGGCTAATGATTGCCGTGTCATTAAGCATCGTTGGACGGTTGGGAGATTTACTGGGTAGAGTGAGGCTTTATAACCTGGGTTTCGTTGTTTTTACGGTCGGTTCACTTCTCTGTGCTCTATCCCGAGATGGAGGACAACTGGTCATTTTCCGGTTTTTCCAGGGAATGCTGTAATATTGGTCGTGCCAACCGCGACTCCCGTGGCTAAACCAGTGGAATTAATTGTGGCAGTGGCAGGGGTAGCACTTACCCATGTTACCTGGGAACTCACATCAGCAGTTGAACCATCCGAATACGTCCCCATGGCGGTAAACTGCTGTGTTGAACCAACAGCCAGATTCGCCGGAGTTGCAGGAGTCACTGTAATTGTTGACAGAAGGGCCGCAGTATGTTAGTTTACAAAGATAATAAATTTGAAATATTGTGAATGGGTTTTGAGGATTTGTATAAAATGGACTTCAATTTACCTCGTAAAAAACCTCTCAAAGGTATTTTACCCGTCGTAATTATCACCTTCCTCAAAGACAAACCAATGCATGGTGGAGAAATACTTCGGTCTCTTAAGAGGAAAATCCGGATAGATTCTCCACGAGGGCCAATCTATGTGCTCCTCAGAAAAATGGACAAGGACGGATTATTAAGTTCCAAATGGGACTTTCCTGTAAGCGGCTCTGCCAGAAGAGTGTATAATGTCACTGAAAAAGGCCTTCATTATTTGAATTGTGCCAAGGAAAAACATAATCTTAAGATCAAATAATAATAATTTTTTCTGAATGAAAATAATCATGGCCATAAAAAAAGATTTAGATCGCACCTTTTTCACCCCTTTTAATCGAGCCATATTATTCCAGTCCCGGGGAACTGAGCGTCTGGAATAACTGGTAATAAACACCCTGTTGAGCCATGAGTTCGTTATGGGTGCCGGTCTCGACGATTTTACCCTCTTCGAAAACGACGATGCGGTCGGCGTTGGTGACGGTGGAAAGCCGGTGGGCGATGATGATGCAGGTGCGTCCCTGTGCAATGCGCCCCATTGATTCCTGGATAATGTGCTCGGTGTTGGTATCGACGGAGGACGTGGCCTCGTCCATGATTAAAATCGCGGGGTCGGTCATAATCGCCCGCGCCAGGCAGACAAACTGGCGTTCGCCGCCGCTCAGGTTCTGGCCGCGTTCGCCGACAACCGTATCATAGCCGTGTTCCAGACGGATGATGGCCTGGTGCACGCCCGCCGTTTTCGCCGCCTGCACTACTTCCTCATGGGTGGCTTCGGGGCGCCCGAATTTGATATTATCCTCGATGGTGCCGGAGAAGAGGAACGGGTCCTGCTGCACCACGCCGATTTGCCGCCGTAATGACTGCTGGGTGACGGAATTGACGTTGTAGCCGTCAATAAGTACCCGGCCGCTGCGGGTTTCGTAAAGACGGGTAATCAGGCTGGCGAGGCTGCTCTTGCCGGCGCCGGTCCGCCCGACGACGGCCACCGTTTCCCCGGGTTTCACCTGGAAATCCACATCGTGCAGCACTTCTGAGCCGGGCTCATAGCCGAAACGGATGTGTTCGAGGCTGACATCGCCTTTGATTTTGGGCATTTCGATTGCATCCGCTTTATCCTTGATTTCCGGTTCGACATCCAGCAGTTCGAAAATACGTGCGCCGGAAGCCATCGCCTGCTGCAGGTCGGTATACAGGCTGGTGATATCCTGAATCGGGGCGAAGAAACGCTGAATATACAATAAAAACGCCAGCATCACGCCGGCGGTGGTCTGGCCGTGCAGTACTTCCAGCCCACCGAAGACCAGCACCAGGCAGAAGCCTGCATCGGTCAGTATTTGCACGATGGGCATCATGAAGGCCTGCATTTTAGCGGCGGAGATGTTGGCATCCAGGTTGGCCTTATTCACCGCGTTAAACTGTTTGGAGTTTTCGCCCTCGCGGGACATCGCCTGTGTGACGCGCACCCCGGAGATGCTTTCCTGCAGATTATCGTTGACTACGGCAATTGCCTGGCGTACCTTAATGAAAGCGATGCGGGCATGGCGCCGCCAGATGAGCAGGGCAATGATCAGCGCCGGTACCACGCTGAGCGTGATTAAAGCCAGTTTGGTGTTCATGATGAGCATCACGACGGCAATGCCGACCAGTGTTATCGCATCGGCGGCGATATAGATAATATCTTCGGTGAGCAGCGTCTCCAGGTCATCAACGTCATTCTGCACGCGGGACATCACTTTGCCCACTTTGTTATGGTCGAAGAAACTCATCGAAAGCTCATTCAGGTGGTCGAACATCTGGGTGCGCATCTTGAGCAGGATACTCTGGCCTCCGTAGGAAAGGAATAGCGTCTCCAGGTATTGCCCCGCCCATAATAGTAAAGCCAGTCCGACATAAACCAGTACGGCGATATTGAGCCCGTTCACATTGTGGTGCTGGATGTAATTGTTTGTGACGATGGCGACGACAAACGGAATAGCGATATTGGTAAAAGTCCGCAAAATCGTGCCGATACCGGCCAGCGCCAGGTATTTCTTCACCCAGGCGATGTATTTCGGCAGCCGCTTGATAACCTTAGTATCGTAGACTTTGCCGAGGGCATCATCCCGGTCTGTCGCATCAAGGGAACTACGCAGCCTTCCGGCCATGCCTTGCGGCCGCTGGCCTCCTTGCCCGCCGCGGTAAAAACCGCCGGTACCGGGGCTGTACATGCTTATGCCTCCTTCGGTTTGGCGCCGTTTTCCTGGACCGGGGCCAGCTGCGACAAATAAGTCCGGCGGTATAACGTATCGCCCGCCATCAGTTCCTGATGCTTGCCCCGCTCGACGATTTGACCGTCTTTAATGACCAGAATCAGGTCGGCATTGGTGATAATCGGCAGGCGGTGGCTGATAATAAACGTAGTGCGTCCCTTGATGAGTTCATCGACGGCTTTCCGGATGAGACGTTCGGTTTCGGCGTCGACGCTGGATGTAATTTCATCCAGAATCAGCACGCTGGGATTTTTAAGAATGGCGCGGGCAATGGTGACGCGCTGCTTTTCCCCGCCGGAAAGGGTGTGGCCGCGTTCGCCTACCCAGGTCTCATAACCGTCCGGCAGGCTCATAATGAAATCGTGGATTTGCGCGGCTTTAGCGGCGGCAGTGACCTGTTCGATGGTCGCATCCGGCATGCCGTAAGCGATGTTATTGCGGATGGTGGTGGAGAAGAGGAAAACATCCTGCTGCGCGGTGCCGATATTTTTCCGCAGCGAGGAGAGGGCAATATCTCGGATATCGATGCCGTCCACGGTAATGCGGCCGCCGGAAACATCGTAGAACCGGAGGATGAGGTTGATAATCGTGCTCTTGCCGCTGCCGGAAGCGCCGACCAGCGCCACCAGCTGCCCCGGCTCGACACTGAAATTAATCGAGTGCAGCGCCGGCGCATTTTCCGCGTAACTGAAACTGACATCTTCGAAGGCGACCCGGCCTTTTAATTTATCCAGTACAATGGCATCCGGTTTGTCTTTAACGGGCGATTTGGTGTCCAGAATTTCAAATATACGCTCGCCAGCGGATGCCGATCGGGAATACATGTTAGTGACTGCACCCAAAGACCGAATGGGCATAGCGAGCATACCGAGATACATGATGAACTGGACGATTCCGCCTATAGTCAAATTGCCGGCAATGACCTGGCGGCCACCGTACCACAGTACCAGCGCAGTCGGGGCTCCGATGAGAAAAACCATCAGCGGGGTGTTAAAAGCGACAATGCGCGCAGCATCAATTTGTGTGTTGTAAATATCACGAGCACCAGTATCAAATTTTTTACTCTCTTCCTTTTCTTGCGCAAAACTTTTGACGATTCTGACTCCAGTGAGACTTTCTTGGAGTGTAATGCCGACAGCTGCTATCTGTTGTTGCACTTTAAGCCAAATCGGCCTAAGGCGGCGACTCGTACTAATAGTTCGCCACGCCATTATCGGTACGAAGGCAAGAGTCATGAGTGCCAATCTCCAGTCTAACGAAAGCAGAAGATAGGAAACGCCCACCATCAGAAAAACCGTCTGGAACAATTGCAGTAAGCCCATACTGATGAATGTCCGCACTGCTTCGATATCGACAGTGGCGCGGGACATCAACTGACCGGTCTGCGCCTTATCGAAATAGGCAAAACTAAGGCTCTGCAGATGATCGTAGAGTTTATTTCTGATATCGTAAGCCACATGCTGCGAAATGACCTGGGTGAAATAACGGTTGCCGTAGCCGGTGATGCCGCGGAGAGCGCTGGAACCAATAATGACGCCGGCCGCAATAATCAGGGTGATGGAGCGTCCAGAATTGAGCACTGTATCAATGCCGTTGCCCAGCATTTTCGGAATTATCAGACTAAAGACGGTACTGGCCGTAAGGCACACGAAAGCTAACAGCCACATCGCCCAGTACTTCTTCAGAAAATCCATTAAACGGAGGACAATTTTCATTTAACCTGATTTACGCCTATAGGAGAGCAGATTTTATTCCAATCTATGCAACAAAATCAACCACGTCTTAAATGGCCTCGTAATTAAATGGATACACTTTTTTCGTCTTCAAATATGCGATTTAAAATTTTAGATAAGGCTATCCAGAGAGTAATTTGTTATTCCTGCAATAACTTAATTCTAGACTTCTAGCTGGTTCATTTTTCGTTCACTTTATCAGGTCATAGAGACCTCAATTTTCAGGGTAATTTCTAATCCTCTTTAGCTTGTTTCTCGATAATTAAAAAGCTACCGGTGATTCAAGGTAATAGTGGTTCGGTTTTCCCCATAGTAGCTTCATCCTCCGCTTGATATTACAGATTTATATAAAAGGATCATTGCTTGATTTCTTTCCCGGTAACGAAAGCCTCGCCGATAGGTTTGCCGAAAGACCAGTACTTATTCGAAGGGCGGGAGACCCAGAGGAAGGGATTGATTTTTGCGACATCCGGCTGGCCGTCGGTGAGGCAGGAGTCCGTGATATAGACTTCTTCAATCAGCGCTACCATCATTTCCTGACTGCCCAGGTTCAGCATGTGCAAAACCCGGCATTCCATGTTGATGGGGCATTCGCTGATTAGCGGCGTATGCGGCAGCTTGCCGTAAAAGATATCAAATTTACAATCTGCTGTTTTATCCCGGTCTTTCCCGGAAAAAGTGCCGCAGTAATCGGTTTCCTTCACCTGTTCGCAGGAAGGAATATTCACCGAAAAAGTACCGTTCTGTTTGACACCCTTGAGGGTATGACGCTGCGGGCGGAAAGACACTGAAAGCATCGGCGGGCGGCTGTTGACAATGCCGCACCAGGCATAGGCGGAAAAATTCGGTTTGCCGTCCACATCGGCGCCGACCAGCACGGAAGGCAGCGGTAAAAGCAGTGTCCGGGCGCCAAGAGCTACTTTAGCCATCGCAATACTCCATTATTAAATACCGGATTAGGTAGTCCCGTGTTTTTCCTGAGGTGGACCATTTTCATCATTGTAGGCGTAGCTCATCGTATAAAGGTGATAATAGACGCCTTTCTTTTCGATGAGTTCCTTATGGTTACCGATTTCTACAATTCTGCCGTTTTCCATCACCACCACACGGTTGGCGTCATGAATCGTGGAAAGCCGGTGGGCAATCACCAACGAGGTGCGCCCTTTGAGCAATTGCTTCAATGCCTGCTGTATGATGACTTCGGTCTGGGTATCAATGCTGGCCGTAGCTTCATCGAGAATCAGAATCCGCGGGTCGGAGAGGACTGCCCGGGCAAAACTGATGAGCTGCCGCTGCCCCTGACTCAGGTTGCTGCCCCTTTCCTGGAGCATCGTGTCGTAACCTTTATCCAACCGCATGATAAAATCGTGCGCGCCCACAGCTTTGGCGGCTTCAATCATCTTATCATCAGTGAAATCCGAACGTGCATAGGTTATGTTTTCTTTTACCGTCCCAGAGAATAAGTATGGATCTTGAAGAACCACACCGATTTGCTTGCGCAATGAGTCTTGTGTAACTTTGCGGACGTCATAACCATCGATAGTTAAACTACCCTTGGTGACATCGTAAAACCGATCGACTAACGCAACCATGGTACTCTTCCCTGCGCCGGTACTGCCGACAAAGGCAATTGTCTCACCTGGTTCGATATGAAGATCAATATCGTGAATTATTTCTCTACCCTCGATATATTGGAAGGAAATATGGTTGTAATCGATTTTGCCCTGTATTCGGGGTAATTCGATGGCGTCCGGGGCGTCCACCATTTCGATTTTGGTATCTAGAACTTCAAAGATACGCTGGCAGCTGGCCATGGCCCTCTGCAGTTCAACATATTGCGTGCTCAAATCACGGATGGGGTTGAAAAAGTTTTGCACGTACAGGACAAAGGCCACCAGCGACCCGAGCAGTAACTTACCATCAATTGCTTGTGCTCCTCCATAAATTATTACCACAGCAATCGACGCTCCCAATAGTAGTTCAACTACAGGTTGCAACCCGGTGGCCTGACGGGCTGCTGTTATGTTCGCATTGAAATTTTCCCAGTTTAGATTATCAAAACGCTGATAGTTAATCTGCTCACGGGACAGGCTTTGAATGACTTTTGCCCCAGAAATATTTTCTTGCAAGTCGGCGTTAACAATCGAAATCGCCTGCCGCACCCGGATGAAGGTTTTCTTCAAATAAGTTTGCCAGACCATCATCACGATTAACAGCACAGGGATAACTGTCATTGTTAAGAGCGCAAGTTTAGCATTCATGTACAATATAATAATGATGATACCGATAAGACTTATCAAACTGGCAAAAACTAGCAGGACGCCATTGCTCAAAATTTCCTGAAGCTGACCCACATCGTTCTGCAGGCGGGACATAATCCGGCCGACTTCGTTGCGGTCATAGAAGCCCAGTGATAATTTCTCCAGATGTTCAAACATTTCTAAGCGGAGAGTCAACAAAAGGCCACGACCCACATTAGACATTGAGTATTGCTGAACATACTGGCTGCCCCAGGCAATCAAGCCGTTGATGACAAAGACTATAAAGATGGCCGTCAAGATATGTGAACTGCCCTGTATGTTAAATCTTTGCACGAAGTATCTCATAATAATATCAACTGTTGCGGGGTTACCTGTTTGAACTATGTTGATGCCGTCGCTGAATAAAAGTGGCATATAAAGCAAAGTAAGAGTTGCTAGTATCATTGAAATAAACGCAATAGTGACGCTACTCTTGTATTTTTTGAGATAGCGTGCCATCCGCGTGACAACTTTGTTATCATAGACTTTGCCGAAAACTGCTTCATCCGTGAGGTCTGAGCCGCGTGTCAGTCCTCCGGGGCCGCCGCCTACCTGAGGCGCCCGAATAAAACCACCTGGACCACCCATTCCTCCGCCGCCGAACATTATATTGTCACCTCACTGCCCAGAGCTTCTTCCTGAGCGCGTAACTGCAGCTCATAGATTTGACCGTATATTTTACCTTCTTTCAGTAATTGAAAATGCGTACCGTGTTCGACAATTCTGCCTTTATCCAGCACAAAAATCTGCTGAGCATCTTTCACGGTCTGCAGCCTTTGCGCGATGACGAATGTCGTGCGTCCTTTCATTAATTCCCGCAGTGCCTGCTGAATCAGATATTCGGTCTCCGTATCGACGCTGGAAGTTGAATCGTCCAGAATCAGTATACGCGGGTTAATCAATAAAGTACGTGCAATGGCCAGTCTTTGTTTCTGCCCGCCGGAAAGAGTGACGCCACGCTCGCCAACCCAGGTATCATAACCTTTTGGCAGGGATTTAATGTAATCGTGGAGCTGCGCGCTCTTGGTGGCGTTGATAATATCTTGTTCGGTGGCATTCACCGCACCGTAAGCGATATTGTCACGGATTGTCCCGGTAAAAAGGAAAACATCCTGCTGGACAATACCGACATTCTTTCGCAAAGAATCCAACGTTACGTCACGGATATCGATGCCGTCAATCGTGATGCTGCCGGCGGTTACGTCGTAGAACCGCGGAATGAGATTGACCAGCGTTGTTTTTCCGCTGCCGGTGGCGCCTAGTAATGCGACCATCTCACCGGATTTGGTTTCCAGATTGATATTTTCCAAGATGTTACCCGTTGTTTTTGGTAGATTGATTCCCTCGTATTTGAAATTCACGCCAGTGAATCTAACGTCACCCCTGATATTCGCCAGAACCAGAGCGTTGGGTTTTTCCTGTACCGCGGATTGGGTATCCAGGATTTCAAAAATACGCTGTCCTGAAGCGATGCCGCGGCTGGTCAGATCAACCATTGGTCCGAGCATTCTGATTGGTGGAATAAGTAATCCAAGGTAAATATAAAACGTGGTCAATTGCCCGACAGTTAAATGCCCTTGAATGACCTGTAACCCGCCGTACCAAAGCACAAGGGAGCTCGCTATCGTAGTGAGGAACGTCATGGTGGGACCACCAAAGGCCTGAATTCTGGCGACGCGAATCTGGTCGTCGTACAATATATGTGCTTCTTTTTCAAATTTTTGTGTCTCGGCATTCTGACGAGAAAAGGCTTTGACAACTCTAATGCCTGAAAGGTTTTCCTGTAAAACCGTGCCCATCGAAGCCATTTGCTGCTGGATTCTGGTCCATAAAGGACGTAATCTTGTAACAAGCTTGATGGCGAGATAGCCGATGAACGGCAGGCAGGCAAAGCTGACCAGTGTCAGTTTCCAGTTAATCGTGAACATAATGACGGAGATACTGGTGAAGAGCGTGATGATATAAATCATGCGAACCATGCCGCCGGAAAGGGAGAACCGTACACCTTCCACGTCCTGTGTGGCGCGGGACATCAGTTGTCCCGTTTGGGCTGTATCATGAAAAGAGAAGCTGAGATGCTGAATGCGATCGTACAATTTGTTTCGAAGGTCATAAGCTACACCCTGACCAATGAATTCGCCAAAGTAGTTTTGCCCGAAAGTGAATAACCCGCGGAGTAGACTGAGCACCAGGATGCCAATGCCGTATATTACGAGCAACCGCATATTACCGCTGACTTTCAACGTCGTTGCGTCAATGTGTAGTGCATTATTGACCGCGTCACCAATTAATATCGGCACAATCAAACTGGCGGCCGTGGCTAACAAAAGACAGGTAAAGGCAATAATGAGCCTTTTCCAGTATTTTTTTGTAAGTCCAACTAACCTAGAAACAATCCGCATGCCTAATTATTCAGCCTATCAACGAATTTATCGTGAATATAATTATCAGCTTATTAAGTTAGAATTTCTCATCTAATAGAATCTTTATTATTTCATTTGATCGTTTCAGTTTATCTCGAGCATATTTTAGATATTGAAGACCTTCTTCAGAAATTTGATACATCCTTCTGGCGGGGCCGCTTTCTGGGATAACCCAATTGGATACTAATAATCCATCGGCCTCCAGTTTTCTTAGGACTACATAAATTATTGCTCTGGGAGTGCCAATCTGGAATTTTTCCCTAAGAACCTGAGAAATTTCGCCTCCATGCATGGGCTTTCTATTGATAATGTTTATGATGGCAATACTTAATATACCTTTGAAGAGCGGCTCTACGGGCAGAGTCAAATCCTGATCTTGCAAATCTTCTGAAGCCATTGGCAAACCCTTCTTTGAAACTTACTATTACGTAATTTAACATACCATGATAGGTTCTGTCAAGAATCCATGAGTGACATGTTAATGTTCTAGGAGTGTGTCTGAGTAATGGCCTCAAAAGTGAGTAACCGGTATAATTAGGGTGATCTTGGCGAAGAGGTACACTGTGAGCAAGACATTTCGCCCTTATGAGCCCGACCAGATTTCACTCATGCCTGCATCGATCATTTTTAACAAATCAAATTCAATTGCTCATTCTTTTATCAGTCTGTCTTCCCAGGTTCTCCAGATTGCTTGCCAATAACGGCCCATTTTGCAACCCTCATTGTATCTCCGGAATCGGTCTTAATGATGAAAGATTCAGAATATATATTCTGAATCTTTCCGTAAATCCCCCCATTGGTGATAACCATATCCCCTATCTGAAGTGACTGCAACATTTTTAGCTTTTCTTGTTGCTTCTTCTGCTGAGGTCGGACTGTAAAGAAATACATGAACCCGAAGATAACTGCAATAAAAATAATTAATAGCAACCAGGTTCCTGAAGAGCTGCTAGCTGAAGCGTTGGAGGTGTTGGTAGATGAACAGCCTGCCACTAAACTGAAGGTCGCCAGTAATACTAATGTAACCATTATATTTGGAAACTTTCTTTTTTCCATAACCTATCTTCTCATTAGACATTAATACTTTATGACACCAACAAATCAAGCAAACCTACCGTTTCTAGTTTATAACTTCCTTTCCGAGTTTCCTGGCCTTTCTTCTCGTTTTATGCCTCGCATTTATCCGAGATTTAACTAAATGTGAACCCCTTTTGAACTGCTGAACCGCCGCCATTTTTGTTTTACCCCCTTTTGTAAGCATTCTTATCGCTCACTATGTAACCCAGTAGGAACATTAATGCTATTATGGCACATATTTCACAAACTAACTGCGATGGTGTGTGAATCAACTGTGGTATGATAAAAATGAATGAACTATCTCTAAATACAACCAAACTTTGGAAGCATTATTCTCAGACTATTTGAAAAAAGGAGGCAACATGATTGGCGAAAAAGTAAATCATTACCAGGGCAAAAACACTGACTTGGCTAGTCTAAAGAGCCAGATCGAAGCATATCTAACAGATGACAAATTCAAAGTGCAGTCCTCGATACCCAGCCCTCATGGGATAGTAATTCAGGCACATAAAGGGGGATGGTTGAGTTCAATTATCACAGCTGACCGGGCATTAACCATCATGATTAGCGGTGACCCCAATGACTTCACCATCAGGGTGGGAATCGGAAGGTGGTTAAAACATCTTGGAATTACAGCTGCGGAGGCTCTTTTATTAACTGAATTATTCCTTTTGGTCGATGTGCCGGAAACCTTATGGAACTTTGAGATCGAAAATAAGATAGCCAAGAAAATAGACTCGCTGGTGGGCTAACCATATGGTTTTTTAACGAATTCTTATCAAGCAAAGGTAAAATAAATGATCGGGCCTAGTGGATGGGGGTGGTATTGGGGTTTTGGCGGCGGTTTATTGGAATCTCTTATCGCAATAGCGCTTATCGTTTTGGTGGTTTGGGGCATTGTCAGCTTAATCAGACATGCCGACTCTCGACCAACAACCGCCATAAAACAGACACCACTTGATATTGCCAAAGAGCGCTATGCAAAAGGCCAGATAACCAAGGAGCAGTTCGACCAAATCAAGAAAGATTTGAACCAGAAGTGATCAACAAGAATCTCATTTTGTCTGAACGTGAATTCTCGATGCAAAAGTCAGGAGTTCAAAGTAAGTGAATTTAAAGGCTTCTTTATTATCTTTCTATTGCCTGAATTCCAGTTCAATACGACCATCATGATAAACATGTGCCGCTTTAAGAATCATCTGTAACTGTGCTTTTTGCTGGCGGACATCCAGGCCATCGAACGCCTCAACAAACGTCTTTATCGACTGTGGTAATGTGTCAGCCAGGCTCGTCCTAGCACGCACTTCTTCTGTCCAATCTTTAAGTTCCTTTTTTCGGGCTTCTAACGTGGACACCTCAACTCGCGCTGCTTGGTTAGCCTTGGCAAACTCCTGTTCGTTTAAAATCTTGCGTTTCAAGAGGTCGTCAAGCCTTGTCATAAACTGGGCTTCTGAATTCGCCAGTCGCTTTTCCACATCGCGCAGTTCTGCCTCGCGGTGCTCCAGTTCTTTCTGGTCTATTGCCGCTAGATGTTCCTTAACCAGTTGCGGGTCTGAAAACTGCCCGAGGTATTCTATTACCGCCTTATCCAATTTGGGAGCGGAATGCCCGTTGTAAATGGAGCACAACTCTCGCGAACGCATTGCGTGGGAGCAATAGTAGTTACGATAATGTTTGCCTTTGTGGGCATATCCTGCCTTCCCTACCATAGGACCCCCGCAGTGACCGCAACGGGCGATACCACCCAATAAATATACACTCGAATGGGCTCTGCCTCTGGGCGACTCCCTCCTGATATTCAGCCGCTCCTGAAGTATTATCCATTCCTCTTGAGAGAGGATTGCGGGGAAGAAGTTGGCCACTTCCACCAGTTCAGTGTGCGGATTCCCTTTCCGCGGCTTTCTACCGTACACTAGTTTACCCGAGATAGCCGGGTTAGTGAGAATGTTTTGCACGGTGAAAGCGGCAAAAGGTCGACCGCCACGAGCGCGGTAACCCATTGACGTTATCTTATCCCCTATAGCCTTATAGCCCAGATTCTCTTCCACTGCCAGGCGGCACATCTCTCGCACTGCCGGTTCTTCATCGGGATTCAGTTCCCAGCGCACGCTAACCTTACCATCATTTATCGCTCGTACCGGCCTTAGTCCGTACGGAGGTCTAGCAGCATGAACACCTTTGGATACGGCTCTGCCCATATTAGCTCTCACCCTTAATGACGTGCGATGGCTCTCAGCGCCAGCCATACCAGCTTTGAGGAGTAGAACCAGTTCCTCTCCGATATCTTCGTCGGTGGCAACAACCTTGACCCCAGCTTCCTCCAGTTCCCAATATCGTCGCAGGATTTCCCGGGGGTTCCGGCCAAACCTGTCCAGAAATTGCACAACTATGACGTTGGCGCCACCCCCATGGACATACTCCACCATGCGACGGTACTCTTTCCGATCATCACGGCGCCCAGTGACTACATCGGTGAAAGTGGTAACCGGTACGTGACCCCGTCGCTGGCAATATTGCCGAAAGTGGGCTTCTTGGGTTTCCAGTGAACTATGCCTTTCTCCCGTCTGCCCAACGGAGGATACTCGTAGATACCCTACAGCTTTGCTGGAACCTGAATCTGTAGCCAAGGCCACCACTCCTTTTAGTAATGATGGCCAAAGCATACCAGAATTATGCTATAATGTCAATATCATCACCAAGAGGTCGGCAGTTCAAACCTGCCCGCCCCGACCAAATATCAATAAACAGTTCGTTTTCCCTCCAGAAAGCTATTATTCTCCAAAAGACATTTTAGACTGGCGTTGCTTGTAAGTCA
>Ga0116130_1001244_pt1 | contig 14857 bp, 9 predicted proteins | sample June2015DPH_17_5_FD_89733 | JGI IMG/M metagenome (GOLD analysis project Ga0116130, IMG submission 89733) | Peatland microbial communities from SPRUCE experiment site at the Marcell Experimental Forest, Minnesota, USA - June2015DPH_17_40 | ecosystem: Environmental > Terrestrial > Soil > Wetlands >...
TAAAAACTAAATTTGAAATGTTTTCTTTTTGACTCTATTGTAGGCATAAAACCAACATGCTTATTTAAGCAGCCTGTCGATTTCTTTTACTTCTTTCAAGGCGCCTATTTTTATAAAATATTTTTTAGCGCTTACAAAGTAGGATTTCTTTTCGCTTTTTTTTTGCATATACTTATAAAGTAATCCAAGCTCAAATTCAGTTTCAGCTTTATTCATTTCATTGTTAAGTTCTTTGTTTATTCTTAAACTGGTGCAAAGATAATTTTCTGCAAGTTCATAATCCTTTGTATCGCGGTGAATTATACCTTTTATCTTATATACCTCTGCTAAAGAAAGTCTATCATTGAGTTTATGGCAAATTTCCAACGCTTTCTCTGCAAAAAAGCTGCTTAGTTTATATTCTTTCTGAATTGCATAGACCGCTGCTTTACCAAGATATGAAATTCCTAATGTAGGCAGGTACCCTTTTTTTGAAGAAAGATCAATACTTTGATCGAACTCTTCAATCGCCTGCCGGTATAAATGCATTTTACTATGAAGCATGCCTATGTTATGTTTAATTTCAGCAATTATTTTTAGATCATTTACAGAATTAAATTTTTCTAAAGCATTGTTATAATGTTTTAAAGCTAAATCAAAATTGCCCTGAATATTATTTATGATGCCGAGATTAATTTCAATTTTAGCTTTTGTGCTGTAGTCCTTTTTATTCTTCAAAAATGATAATGCCTTTTCGAAATGAATATGCGCCTGGCTCAAATTTCCTAATTCACCGTGAATGGTGCCAAGAAGATTTTCGCAATCAGCACAACCTTTATCATTGTTAAATTTTCTAAAAATGTTGTAAGCGCCATTAATATAATTAAAACTAATCCCCCATAAGGCTTGCTTGCTAAAAATATCGCCCAAAGATAAAAGTGAATCGGCAGTTATATTATTTAATTTATTCTCACCCTTTGTAATTGCAACCAATTTTTCAAAAGTGTAAACTGCCGATGAGAATTTACCTGAAACGATTGCATAATTTCCAAGTTTCGATAATAATTTATAAAATTTTTCTTCGGATAAGATAGCTTCAGCTTTGGTGATAATAAAATCGATTGGTGAATCGGTTTGAAATGAATTAATGATTTCACTGCTAATAATGTCTGTAGTTTGAGTTGAAATTTCCGGAGTTCTATAAGCTTGTATTTTTACAGGCAGTTTCTTATTGAGTTTTGAAATAGTCTTTGCATCAAAAAACTCGATAAGAATATCGCTAAGATTGTCTTCTTTTTCCTTTTTGGGAGTTTTCATCTTTTACACTCGTAAATTGCAAATACGCAAGCGGATTTTATACACCATCTACAAACAGAGGTGATTAAATTATAAAAACAATATGATTCTAAAATTTAGGAACAAGCAGCATGCCAAATAAAGTAGGTAAGTATAGAGTAATAATCATTTAAGAAGTCTACATTTTGAACATTTAAGTAAAGTGCCCCAATAAATTCTGTCTTAATTTGAGAACAAAAATTGAATTGGGACAACGATATCCTTTTCTAGAAGATTCCTTAAGAAGATTTGTATTTTGATAAAAAAAATTCTTAATAATTATACAAGTTTTATGCTTCCTGGTAAAGTTTTCTTTCAGTACATTTATTTTTACCCTGCCCTTAATGCATTAACTATATTTAATCTTGCTGCGTGTACCGAGGGAAGAAATCCTCCTATAAATCCCATCAATACAGCAAAGATCAAAGAAGTGATAATGATTGACGGGGATAATGCAAATGAAAATGTAAGCTCGGCAAATGAACCGAAGTTTAGAGTCGAAACTGTGATAATCTGAAGAAATGATGCAATCACTAATCCAATTGCTCCTCCGATCAAGGTAATAAGAAGAGATTCAATTAAAAATGCTGAGAGGATACTTCGACGGCTAAACCCTAATGATCTTAAAGTACCTATTTCAACAGTCCTGTTAGCAACAGCGGCATACATAGTAATAGTTGCGCCAATTGTTGCACCAAAGCTAAATATAATTGTTATAAAAATTCCGAGTATTCTTATAAATGTTGCCATAACCCGGGACTGGTCTTCAAAATATTTTTGTTCAATTTTGGGCTCAAACTGCTGTAATCTTTTATCTGATTCAAAGATGCTCTTGAAGTTTGCAAAATTTTCCACATTATCCAACTTTAGTGTAATTGTAGAAACTGTTGTACCGCGCTTAAATGCGTTAAGAAGTTGTAAAGCATCCCCCCATATTTCAGAATCGAAACCGCTGCCATCAGTAGAAAAGATGCCGACTATCTTCCAGTAATCACCTGCAATTTTTACAAAGCTGCCAAGCTGGGTATTATTAAATCTTTTAGAAATTGATTCGCCCACTATTAATTCACGCATTCCCCAATTAAACATCCTTCCCTGAGTAATCTTCATTTGCGGGCGTATTTCATTTATCGTTGGAGATACGCCTCGTACAGTTATATTACTCAGTCCGCCGCCGCTGATTATTTCAAGATTTATAACCACTACCGGCTCAAATGATATTTTGGAAGTTCCGGCAGCATCTTTTGCGATATGCGGAAGCGAACGGATTATGTTTTGTGTTCCGGGATCGATTATACTTGATATTTCAGCACTTGCAGACTTACGAAATATCATTACATTATCCGCTTGACCGGTTGACTTCATTGTTTTCTGGATTCCGTAAGCCATCATTAATACTGCAGCAAAAACAAATACTACAAGGGCAATTCCAGTAATGGTAATACCTGTAGTAAGTTTCCGTGTTTTGAAATTTCTTAATGTATATTTCAATGGGATTTTCATTTTCAAACCTTTAAATAGAGATATAGATTGAATATATTATTCTAAATTTTTCATTATCCGACAAATCTAAACCCATCAATAATTTTAGTTTTCAAAGCTCTCTGAATAGGAAAAATTGCCGCTGCAATTCCGATAATAAGTGCGGCTGAAGCTGCTAATACTAAAGTGATAGTTTTAATTTCGAATACAGGGAACACACCTCTCGGTATTAATTCTCCTAACCCAACAACTATAGGGTAGGTCAAAAATAGTCCAATAATGCCGCCTAATAACGAGATCATTAGGGATTCACCCATAATAATTCCGGCTAAATGTTTTCCTGAGAATCCAAGTGTCTTCAAAACAGCATATTCCCGTGTCCTTTCTCTTGCAGACATTATCATCGTATTACCCAACACAAGCATTATTATTCCAATAATTATAAATGAAATAAAATTCATTGAAGTAATTATTGCTCCGGAAGCTTGAATAAAACCCTGTTGAAAAGCGCTTTCTGTTTCCGTTTTTGTTTCGGCTGAAGAGTTTTTGAATAATGCATCAATCTGATTTGAAACATTCGAAGCTTTGGCGGGATTGTTAATCATAACCACATACCAACCTACATCGCCGGCTCTTCCCGGCATTTCCTGTTTCATCCTTTCATCAACATAATCCCAATGGAAAAGCATCTGAGTTGCATCGGTTGATTTAAATTTCGGCTGATAAATCCCGCGCACAATAAACTCCCATCTGCCGGGATAAATATCCCCATCAACCGTCATTACGTCGCCTATTTTAAGATTATATTTCTTAGCTATTTCAGCTCCGATTACACATGTATTGCGCTCTTTTTTAAATGTTTCGAGTTGGTCATTTGGTACTACGAATTCATTGTAAACATCAAAATAAGTATCCGGATCTACCGCGAGCCTTGCAAAAAAGTTACTTTGGTCTATATAAACTCCGCCGAACCAATTGGCAAAAGTAACTTTTGTAACGTCACCTACCTGCAGAATTTTTTCTCTGTACGAATAAGGCAGAGGAAAAATAAATGATACAGCCTGTCGTACTATAAGACGGTTTGCTGCAGAAGCTTCAACGCCCTGATACCATGCTGTTACAAATGTTCGAAGAACTCCAAAGGCTATTACGGCAATTGCAATTCCGAAAATAGTAAGAAATGTTCTAAGCTTGTGGCGCAGTGTATTCTTAAAAATTAACTTTAATATTTTCATACCGCCTCCTGAATTAGATCTCCCTTTTCAAGATGGCGAATTATGTGGGCTTTGGAAGCCGCATGAGGGTCGTGTGTAACCAATATTATGGTTTTATTAAATTCTTTATTTAACCTTTCCATTAAAGTAAGAATTTCTTCAGCAGAATTTTTATCAAGATCACCGGTGGGCTCATCTGCAACAAGTATGATCGGATCGGTAACAATTGCACGGGCAATGGCAACCCTTTGTTCTTGCCCGCCCGAAAGTTGTTTGGGATAATGGTCTATTCTGTCACTCAACCCCACAATATCTAATGCAGTCTCAACATGTTTCTTCCTTTCTGATTTAGAAAGTTTTGTAAGGAGAAGAGGGAGTTCTACATTTTCATAAGCAGTTAGTACAGGTATCAGGTTATAAAATTGGAAGACGAAACCTATGTTAGTTGCGCGCCATTTTGCAAGTGCAGACTCTCCCAATCTTGCAATATCAGTTCCATTTATAATTATTTTCCCATTTGACGGTTTATCTATTCCCGAGATGAGGTTAAGCAGAGTCGTTTTACCGGAACCGGAAGGTCCCATCAGAGCAAGAAATTCACCTTCATTTATATTCAGAGAAATATTATTTAGAACGGGAATCTCAATGCTGTCCCGCCAATAAGATTTGTTTACGTCCTGCACTTTAATTATATCTGCCATTTTGGCTCCGATATTATTTTTAAAAACTTTTTGTGTAAAAATTATTTAATTTTTCTTAGCTCACTTTTACTTTTAATCCATCTTTAATTTTATCGGTAATGTTATCAATTACCTGATCTCCGTTTTTCAATCCCGACTTAATTTCTATATATGAATCAAACTGTTGCCCTATAGTTATCTGAACTTGTATTGCTTGATTATTTTTAATAATAAAAACAACATTTTTCCCATCCCTGTTAGCAACAGCGGTAGAAGGAATAACCAAAATCGGTTGTTGTTCTATTGAGGATGAATTTTTTGAATCCTTAGCTAAAAACATAACTTTGGCGCTCATTTCAGGAAGAACACGGGAGTCATAATTTTTAAAACCTACCTTAACAAGCACTGTTGCCTTAGTTCTGTCAGCGGTTGGAACAATTTTAGCCACATAACCGGAGTAACTGTGCCCGGGGTAAGCATCCAAAATTATTTCACCTTCCTGGTCTAAAGAAATTTTTTCAATATTTGATTCAGACACATCTGCTTCCACCTGTAAGGAACTCATATCAGCTATGGTTACAACTGCCCCACGAGAATTTATACTGGCTGCCAAAGGAGCAACTATTTCACCTACATCAGCATCTTTTGTAAGTACGGTTCCATTGAAAGGAGCTCGTATAATTGTATTTTCCAATGCAACTTCACCGGCTTGAACTTGTGCCTTAGCCACGTTAATGGATGCCAGCACATGGTTATAATTTGCTTCTGCTGCATCTACATCGGCCTGGGTTGTAGAACCTGTTTTAAATAAGGCTTTTTGCCGCTCATAGCTGTTGCTGGCATCTTTCAAGCTTGATTCCTGAAGTTCCAGATTAGCTTTAGCTTCAGCTAATTGTGCCATTACATCACTATTTTCCAGACGGGCAATTATCTGATCCTTAGTTACTTTATCACCCTCAACTACTCCAAGATATACGAGTCTTCCCGTACCTTTTGAAGCGACTGCTGCTTTCCTTTGGGCAACCACATACCCGCTGGCTGTAAAGATTGCATTGCTTTGTGCCGGTGTTTGCAATGTTGCTGTAGTAAGTTTTACTTCTTCCGCCGAATTAAATGCAGAGCTAAGAATATTGTATCCGAATAATCCCAAAGCCGCTGCTATTATCACAGTCGTAATAATTGTAATATTCTTTTTTGATCCGCCTGGCGCTTCCTTTTCAGATCGGTCAATTCTTAATGATGATAAATCAGAGTTCTTTGTTTCCATAAAACTTTTAGATGTTTTTGCTTCTTTTGTTTAGTTTTTATTGTCATATACTGATAAGAAGGGTTAGCCTTCATTATAAAATTATTTGCTTGAGCGGGTTAAATATTATATTTATTTTAACCTCATTCCAAAGTTAATATGCTGTCCTCTATTGAAGAATACAAAATCGGTAAGTTGCAGATTTTTACCGGTGAAAAATTCTTTAAATGAATGTCCGGATGTAACATTTTTCTTTACCTAATTTGAATAAAACAAGTATTTTGGAAAAAAGCCTTTACGGGTTCTGTAAATTGATTTTAACCTTAATGAGAAATTATTTATTTTATTTCAAATATTTTTAAAAATTAATGCTGGAAAATTAAAATTCAATAGTTCCTCATCAAGAGGCAATGAGCACATTAAAAAAATAATTATGCCTATCATAAAATACAAATATTATTTTATGATATATGTGCTATATCAGAGAATTATAAATATGTAAAATGCGATAATTTCATTAGATTTAAACAATGAATTATCTCCTCTTCTAAAATTGTAAATTAAATTTTCATATATAAAAACGGAGTTATTTAATGAGTGCTTCTGATATTGGTCTTATAGGTTTAGCGGTAATGGGAGAAAACTTAGTTTTAAATATGGAAAGCAAGGGGTTTAAAGTTTCTGTTTTTAACAGGACTATTGAACGCGTTAACAATTTTGTTAACGGCAGGGCTAAGGGTAAAAATATTGTAGGAACATATTCAATCGTTGAATTAATAAAAACATTAAAAAGGCCGAGAAAAGTAATGTTGATGGTAAAGGCTGGTAAACCCGTTGATGATTTTATAGAATTACTTTTACCTTGCCTGGAAGAAGGTGATATTATAATTGACGGGGGAAATTCATATTTTGAAGATACAAACCGCAGAACCAGGTATGTTGAAAGTAAAGGATTGCTTTATATCGGTACAGGTGTTTCGGGAGGTGAAGAAGGCGCTTTAACCGGTCCTTCAATAATGCCGGGCGGTTCGGTAAAAGCATGGGAATATATTAAGCCTATTTTCCAATCGATTGCTGCAAAAGTTGAAGATGGTACACCATGCTGTGAATGGGTAGGTGAGAACGGGGCAGGACATTTTGTGAAGATGGTTCATAACGGGATTGAGTATGGAGATATGCAATTAATTTCCGAAGCATACCAAATGATGAAAGAGTTGCTGCATCTGACTGCGGAAGAGATGCACGAGGTATTTAAACAGTGGAATAAAGGAGAATTAAATTCATACCTGATTGAAATTACGAGGGATATTCTTGCTTTTAAAGATGAAGATGGTACTCCGCTTGTAGATAAAATTCTTGATACTGCAGGTCAAAAGGGAACAGGTAAATGGACTGTCATGGCAGCGCTTGATTTGGGTGTCCCCTTAACATTGATCGGGGAAGCTGTATTTGCCAGAACATTATCTTCAATGAAAGGGGAAAGAGTTGAAGCATCAAAAGCCTTTCCCCGTATAAAAGCTCACTTTAAAAGTGATACGGAAAAGATGATTGTTGATCTTGAACAGGCACTATATGCTTCTAAACTTGTATCATATGCGCAAGGATATTTATTGATGAAAGCCGCGGCAAAAGAGTATAACTGGAATCTGAATTATGGCGACATAGCTCTGATGTGGCGGGGAGGATGCATTATCCGTTCTGCTTTTCTTGAGAAAATAAAAGATGCCTACCATAAGGATTCCGGGTTATCCAATTTATTATTGGACACGTTTTTTAAAGCTAAGATTGAACAGGCACAGGAAAGCTGGAGAAGGATTATTTCAACTGCGGTACTCAATGGAATATGGGTTCCGGCAATAACAACTGCTTTAGAGTATTTTGACGGCTTTAGAAATGACAAGCTTCCCGCAAATTTAATACAGGCACAGAGAGATTTTTTTGGCGCTCATATGTACGAAAGAATTGACAAACCCGGTGGCGTTTTCTTCCACACCAACTGGACGGGAAAAGGCGGAGAGACGGCTTCTTCGGCATATAATGCATAAAAACAATTAGAGAGAAATCAATTTTTCTAGAATTTAGCAGACATTAGTATTTCAACAATGAGGCAATGGAACAATTAATCTTATCCGGCATTGATTTAATTATTCAAATTTTGAATCTTTAAATTTTTAAAATTCTCTTTCCATAAACCGTATAATTCAAAACCAAAGAATAACAATACCGGGATATATTCAAGAATTAGAACCGGAGTATATTCCTTCCATATGCCGTTTAACTGGTAATTTAATATAGTGAATGATGTAAGGCTGATTAAGCCTACATATAGGATACCACTCCACCTTGGGATAAATGGCAGTAATACCGCGAGCCAAGTTAAATACCACGGATGAACAACAGGTGAAAAAATAAATAACAGGAATATTGATAAATATATTTTAGTTATTAAATCTTTTCGGCTTAATATAACCGGCAGGTACATAATAATAAAAATAATACCGCAAATAAGCCTTGTGCGTTGGTTATCCTTGAAGAATAAGTCTAATATATTGAATATTATGCCGTTGAAAGTCCAGTTTTCGGTAAAGTTCATTAATGCCTGGAATGGTGAGCCTGTAAATAAATAAGGAAGATACATCAGCAAACATAGTAGAGCCGGAACTGCAACTACTTTTATTTTATCTTTAAATTCTTTTTCGTTGAAGAAAAATATAGGTATTAAAATTAGCCCGAGCGGTTTGATACAAATAGAAGCTGAAAGAAAAATCAGGCTCAATAATTTTTGCTTATTCAGATAAAAGTAGATAGTAAAGATGAATAACGGAAGTCCGAAACCATCAAGATGGGCATCTATAAAAAACTGGAATATCGGCAGAGAACATAAAGCATATATTAGAATATTTTTATAAGGAAGCTTTAATTTTTTCAAAACAATGAAAATCCCCCAAAGAGAAATAATATCCGATAGCAGTAGAAATATTTTTATTCCTATAAAACTTTCTCCTCCGATTAAATATGAAAAATAAAAAATAATTTGGCTCAGGGGGGGATAAATAGTCTTCATATCGGGAAAGTTTATTAGTTTTGGCAGCTTATCCGTGTGGAGGCTATTTAATGCAGTATCTGCCGGTGCATACTTATATGGATTTATTCCGTATGCCTGAACTTTTCCATCCCATATATATCTGTAATAATCATCGGAGCCTATGGGATTTACCGGAATGAATGCGAATCGCAAAATAAAAGATAAACCTAAGAGAATATAAACATATTTAAGCGGCAGTTCATACTTTATTATTTCCCGGCTAATGGATATAAATAGTAAAGATGAAGAAATAAAAGTGATAGTATATATGAAAATGGGTTTCAACCCAATAAATGCAAAAAGAAGAAAAGTGAAACTAAACAGTATAATTGACGGGATAAATAATATTTTTTGTTTTTTGTGCACTAATTTTAAGCATTCATTATAATAAGAAAGATAAATAAAACCGGATAAATCCCAAAATACGTGCCTGAGAAATTATAGAATACTTAAGTTGGAAAGTTACTTCTGAAGTAATAAATTATTATTCAGTTCCGGGATTAATTTCTTCATCTTTCAATCGCTTAGCCTCCAATTCTTCAAGTTTCTTTTTACCATACGCAATTCGTGTAATTGTTACAAATAAAACGGGAACGATAAAAATTGCAAGTAGAGTAGCTGCAAGCATACCACCAAGTACCGTGAAGCCAATAGTAGATCTTGCCTGAGCGCCGGCGCCGCTTGCAAAAGCTAAAGGGGACACGCCGAATATAAATGCCAAGGACGTCATAAGAATAGGACGCAGACGCAATTTAACTGCTTCTAATGTAGCTTGAACAAGAGGTATGCCTCTTTCTAATCTGTCTTTGGCGAACTCAACTATTAAGATCGCATTCTTTGCCGCCAAACCGATAAGAGCAATTAATCCGATTTGTGCATATACGTTGTTATTAAGGCGGGGTATAAAAGTAAGAGTTAAAATTGCTCCGAAAGCTCCTATAGGAACAGCTAATAATACTGAAAAAGGTACCGACCAGCTTTCATAAAGCGCAGTTAAAAATAAAAATACAAATACAATTGATAATGCAAAAATAGTTATCGTACTATTGCCGGCATTTATTTCTTCTCTGCTTAACCCCGAAAATTCATAACCGTATCCGGCAGGCAGAACATTTGCGGCTACTTCTTTCATAGCATCAATAGCCTCACCGCTGCTATATCCTTCTGCAGCAGTACCATCCATTTCAGCAGAACGGAAAAGATTATAATGCGATATCATAGGGGCATTTTCAGTTACTTTGTAACTAGCCAATGTGCTTAACGGAACCATTTCCCCGGCGGAATTTTTAACATAATATTTTAGAAAATCCTGTATTCTTTCTCTGTAGCTCGTATCAGCCTGTGCCACAACATGGAAATTTCTGCCGTATATTGTAAAGTCATTAACGTAATAACTGCCAAGGTACGTTTGAATCGTGTTGAAAACATCTGCTATTGAAACACCAAGTTTCTCGCATTTTTCCCTGTCAATATCTACCTGGTAGCTTGGGGTATGTGCAGAAAAGAATGTAAAGACCCGGCTTAGTTCGGGACGTTTGTTAGCGGCTGTAACAAACGATCGTACCACATTTTCGAATTGCTTTATACTGTCGGTGCTTTCACGTTGTTCCAATTGGAAAGTAAAACCGCCGGTTGCCCCTAAACCGGGAATTGCAGGGGGAGGTATTACAACAACATTAGCATCTTTGATAGTAGACAACTTCCTTTGTAAAGTCGCTATTAAAGAATTTATTTGAAGTGACCTATCAGTTCTTTCACCCCATGGTTTTAATTGAACGAAAATAGTGCCGCTATTTGATTTAGTGCCAAAAGTAACAACGTTCAATCCTCCAAGTGCAGAATAATGAGCAATACCGGGTGTTTGCTTTAAAATAGACATCATGCTGTTAAGCGCCTCCAGGCTTCTTGCCGTAGATGAAGCTTCAGGCAATTCAAATGTAACATATAATCTGCCTTCATCTTCAGTCGGAATAAAACCGGTTGGTTTTGTTTTAAATAGCAATACAGTTCCGGCATAGATAAAAATTAATATTATGATAAAGTAGGGAGTTACTTTTATACATTTTCTTACACCCGAACTATATGTATCGGTTGTCTTTTTAAACCATATGTTAAACTTTGTAAAAAACTTATGGATGCCTTTATTCTCTTTAGTTGGGTCTGTTGGTTTTAAGAATAGAGAGCATAACGCAGGAGTTAAAGATAATGCTACAAAAGCAGAAATTAATACTGAAACTGCAATTGTTATTGCAAACTGCTGATATAATTTCCCTACAATTCCCGGTATGAAGCCGACAGGGATAAATACCGCAGCAAGTATTAAAGCTATGGCTATAACCGGTGCGGATATATCGCTCATAGCTTTTGATGTAGCTTCCACTGGGGAAAGCTTCTCTTCGTCAATGTAATGTTGAGCTGCCTCGACTACAATAATGGCGTCATCTACAACAATACCGATGGCTAATACAAAACCAAACATGGTAAGTGTATTAATGGTAAAATGCAGCGGGATAAAAAATGCAAAAGTTCCAATTATAGAAACCGGTATTGCCAGTACCGGTATTATAGTTGCCCGCCAACTTTGCAGAAATAAAAATACAACCAGAACAACAAGTCCCAAAGCTTCAAGCAGTGTAGTTACTACTTCACTTATTGATACTTTCACAACCGAGACAGCTTCGAAGGGTACAACATAATCTACATCTTTTGGGAAAGACCTTTTTAATTCATCCATTGCTTTGTAAATACCATTTGCAACTTCTAAGGCATTACTGCCCGGCGCTTGAAAAATCATTAAATAGGATGCCTTTTTCCCATCTACAAATGAATTATTTGCATAACTAAACTTGCCAAGCTGAACCCTTGCTACATCTTTTAAGTGAACTGTTGAGCCCTGCTGGAGGTTTTCGCGGATAATAATATTACCGAATTGTTCTTCCGTACTTAAACGGTTGTTTGTAAGAACAGTGTATTCGAAAGCCTGTGAATTATTTTGCGGCGGCCCACCTATGGAACCTGCAGCTATTTGTAAATTCTGCTGAACTAACGCATTTATTACGTCGTCGGCTGTAAGATTTAATTGAGCCAGCTTATCAGGCTGAAGCCATATTCGCATGCTGAAATCATCGGCTCTTGTGAAGATATCTCCTACTCCATTAACACGCAGCAAAGCATCCTTGATAAATATATTTGTATAGTTGTCAAGGAATGTAATTCCATGAGTTCCGTTAGGAGAGTAAATTGCTGCAAGAAGTAAAATACTCGGAGTTCGTTTTCTTGTAGTTAAACCCAGCCGTTTAACAACATCAGGCAATTGTGGTGTTGCAATCCCAACTCTATTTTGTATGTCGAGTGCTGCTACATCCGGATCGGTTCCAACATTCAGTGTGACATTGATAGTGGACCTGCCGTCGCTGGTACTATTGCTTTGCATGTAAGCCATACCGGGGGTGCCGTTTACCTGTGATTCGATAGGAGTAGTAACTGTCTGCTCTACAGTTAGTGCATCTGCACCGTTAAATAATCCTGTTATTTGTACGGTAGGCGGAGTAATATCGGGGTATTGGCTTATAGGTAAATTAAAAATGGCGATTAAACCCACTAATACAATAATTGTTGATATAACTATCGCTGTTATCGGCCTTTTAATGAAAAAATTTGCTATCATCTTTTATCCCGTCTGAGTATTAATTACCAGGTACCGCCTGAGTAACCTGTTTTGCATGCATTGGAGCTATAACGATCGGAGAATTATCACGGAGTTTTTGTATTCCTTCGGTTACTATTAATTCGCCCGGTGTTAATCCGTCTTTTACTATTACCATATCATTTATCTGTAATCCAAGTTTAACATTTGTCTGAACAGCTTTATTCTCATTTACCACAAATACAAAATATTCTCCCATCTGTTCCGTCACCGCTTTATACGGAATCACAATACTGCTTGCATCATTGTTATTGAGTACACGAACATTACATGTTAGTCCGGGTTTTAACAAATAATTAGAGTTTGAAAATATTAATCGCGTTTTTAAAGTTCCTGTTTGAGGGTCAACCGCTCTGTCTAAGAGGCTGAGATGTCCCGGATATGGATATATTGTCTGGTCCGGAAGAGCAATAGTAAATGTTGAATCTTTGGGTTCGGTTTTTTTATGCAATAAATTGGTAAACTTAGGAATAAGTTTTTCATCGATGCTGAAATCTACTGCTATGGGATTATCTGAAGATATTGTATTCAATAATGTTTGTCCGGTTGTAACTGCAGAACCTAATTTTACCTGGGAAATGCCGATAGTACCATCGTATGCAGCATAGATAATAGAATTACGCAGGTTTGTTTGTATGGCATTAACATTACTTTCAGCAGCAGCCACCTGCATTTTTGCGGATTGCAAATCTGTTTCTGAATGTTCCAGCACTTGCCTGGCAATAGCGTCATTTTTTGCAAGATCGTTATATCTATCGGCATCCTGCTGTGCTCTTAATAGATTTGCTTTTGCAACATTAAGAGCAGCAACAGCCTGCTCATAAGCAGCCTTGTATTGTTGCTGATCTATAGCATATAATTTCGCTCCTTTATTTACATGCTGCCCATCTGTAAAATATATATTCGTTAAATAACCGGAAACTTCCGGTCTGATTTCAACTTGATTTAATGAAGTTACGCTTGCGGGGTAAACATCATAATAAATTGCTTGCACTGACTTAACTTTATATACATCAACCGGCGTAGCCGGTATTTTTTGTGCACTTTTGTTGTTGCATGAGGTAATTGCAACCATAATAATTGCAAATCCTAATAAATATATTTTATTTTTCATAATACTTAACAATTTTATTTTCTAATATTTAATTGTTCCCAAAGCTTTTTGGACATCCAATTTGCTGCTTAGTACCCTGTACAAAGAAGTAATATAGTTAACCTGTGTAGTCCTTAAATCTGTCTCTGCTGTTATAACATCTAAATAAGTTTTAAATCCGGACTTATATTGCAATTGAATTATATTGTAAACCTCTCTTGCAAGTTCAAGATTGTTCTTTTGAACATAATAATTGTTCAGATCGCTTTTATAATTTGCCAAAGCTTGAGTGTACTCCGTGTTAAATGAATCTTTTAATGATGCGAAATTATACTCAAAGCGCTTAAGCTCTAATTCAGCCTGGTCAATTTCCTGAATGCGCTTGCCCCCGGTAAAAATCGGGAATGTTAACTCAATACCGATATAAGAGCTCGGGTAATTTATATTATAAAGCTTAGACCATTGGTCATCCTGATAATTAAGATTATACTCGCCAAAAGCAGAAATTGACGGAATAAAGCTCCACTCGTAATAATTCAGGTTGGCTTCCTGCAAACGCTTTTGCGTTTGCAATAACTGGTACTCAATTCTATTCTCGTAAACTATATTCTGTGTGGTATCTATAAAAACATCATTTGCCATTTGAGCCCTGTCATAATCCAATTTTAAATCACCATCCGGGGGATAACCCATTAGCTGCTTTAACTGGGCTTTGCTTACTTTTAAAAACTCGTCATCCTGTTTTTTTTCAGCTAAGGCATTATTCAATGTAATACTGGCCCGCATATAATCTGTTTTATCAACGACCCCGCTTATATATTGATTGTATGTATCCTTAGAACTCTTTTCAAGCCTGGTAATATCTTCGTTTATTAAATCTATTTGATCTTGTGCAAGTAAAACGGCATAAAATGCTTTACTTACATCTATGATAACGGAAATTTTATTATTAGTAGTTATTTGTTTGGCTTGTTTGCGAACATCTCCGGCGGTGGTGCTGGCTAAGAGAACATCCCGGTTAAATATATTTTGGGTTA
>Ga0116130_1001257_pt1 | contig 14762 bp, 14 predicted proteins | sample June2015DPH_17_5_FD_89733 | JGI IMG/M metagenome (GOLD analysis project Ga0116130, IMG submission 89733) | Peatland microbial communities from SPRUCE experiment site at the Marcell Experimental Forest, Minnesota, USA - June2015DPH_17_40 | ecosystem: Environmental > Terrestrial > Soil > Wetlands...
AGCGACAGCGGCGTCACGTCCAGCAGCAGCACGTCTTTCACTTCGCCCGCCAGCACGCCGCCCTGAACCGCTGCGCCTACCGCAACCACTTCATCCGGGTTCACGCCCTTGTGGGGCTCCCTGCCGAACAAGTCGCGCACCAGTTGCTGGATGCGCGGCATGCGCGTCTGGCCGCCTACCATCACCACTTCGTTGATCTGCGACGGCGTGACGCCGGCATCGGCCAGCGCCTGTTTGCACGGACCCGCCGAGCGCTGGACGATGTCTTCCACCATCTGCTCGAAACGCGCCCGCGTCAGCTTCATCTGCAGGTGCTTCGGGCCGGCGGCGTCGGCCGTGATGAAGGGCAGGTTGATGTCGCTTTCGAGCAGCGTCGATAGCTCCATCTTGGCCTTCTCCGCGGCTTCCTTGAGGCGTTGCAGAGCCATCTGGTCGCGCGAAAGATCGATGCCGTTTTCCTTCTTGAACTCGCTCACGATCCAGTCGATCACGCGCTGGTCGATATTGTCGCCGCCCAGGTGCGTGTCGCCGTTGGTCGATTTCACTTCCACCACGCCTTCGCCCACTTCGAGGATCGAAATGTCGAACGTGCCGCCGCCGAAATCGTAAACCGCGATGGTTTCGTTCTTCTTCTTGTCCAGCCCGTAAGCCAGCGCCGCCGCCGTCGGCTCATTGATGATACGCATCACTTCCAGACCGGCAATCTTGCCGGCGTCCTTGGTGGCTTGCCGCTGCGCGTCGTTGAAGTACGCGGGCACCGTGATCACCGCCTGCGTGATCTTCTCACCCAGGTACGATTCGGCCGCTTCCTTCAGCTTGGTCAGAATCATCGCCGAAATTTCCGGCGGCGAGTATTTTTTGCCGCTGATATCCACCCGCGCGTCGCCGTTATCGCCGCGCACCACTTTGTAGGGGACCATCTTCATTTCCTCGCTGACTTCGTCGGAGCGGCGTCCCATGAACCGCTTGATCGAAAAAATCGTGTTCTCCGGATTGGTGATCGCCTGGCGCTTTGCCACCTGGCCCACCAGCCGCTCGCCGCTCTTGGTGAATGCCACTACCGAAGGCGTCGTCCGCTGACCCTCCTGGTTCGCGATCACCGTCGGCTGGCCCGCCTCAATCACTGCCACCACGGAGTTGGTCGTGCCCAGATCAATACCGATGATTTTGCCCATACCGCTGCTAATCCTCTCTCGCTCGAATCAATCTCTTGTCTTGAAAAGTCTTGAACAATGGCGTTTCGCCGCTGAAATGTGCGGCGTCTTAGTCCAAGCCTATTATCAAACCTTAGCGTAATATTGTCAAGTTTTTCTTGAGTGCGTGTTGCTCAAGTAGCCATCCCCGTCTTGATCCGATCCAGCAGCGCTGCTACCAACCCCGGATGCCCATCCAAAGGGGCCGTGGCACGAATCCTTACGTGTTCGATTCTGTTGGCTACCTGATTGATAATACTAGGCAAGTCTCGCTCAAGATGAATGCCAAGGGTGAGGAAATACGGAACCACCAGGATGTCGTGAACACCCCGCGCCACTAGCGCTTCCACGGCGCCTTCCAGGCTGGGTTCGCCTAACTCCAGAAATGCTGTTTCCACGGCTTCGAGGCCGCCGGCGGCGGCCAATTGGCGGGCGACTGCGCGCACCGCTTCATTAGCCGGTTCCAGGCGCGAGCCGTGGGCGAAAACGATGATTCCGGTGGTCAAGTTCCGTGAATATACGCCTGCATATGATGCAACTCTTCGGTCTTTTGCATCAGCTCATGATGGATCACGTCGCGCATGGATAAGAACCCGGCGACCGCCCCGCCGCGCATCACCGGCAGGTGGCGGCAGCCGTGCGTTTGCATGGCCTCCATCGCCTGCTCCACGGTGGCGGAATCGTCAATGGTGGCCACGCTGGTAGTCATCACCTGATGCACTGCGGTTCGTTCCGGGTCGCGGCCCTCCAGCACCACGCGCCGCATCAGGTCGCGCTCGCTGAAAACGCCGCGCAGTTCGCCGCTGCCCATCACCATAATGGCGCCAACGCTCAGCTCCGCCATCCGCCGCACCACTGCGGCCACGGAGTCGCCCTCTTCGACGTAAAAGAGACTGTTGCGCTGTTGCAGAATGTCACGCACAAGGGACATGCCACACCCCTCCCGGAGTGGGATGAGCATATCACAAACCGGAACGGATTTACATCGAAAAGAATTTACCGGGGTGACTGGAATGGTGGAGGTTCTCGGACATCTCTTCGGCACTCGATCGAACGGGCGCTCGACAACGGCGCTTCCTTTCTGGAACTGGAGTTTGGATTCTTGCAGTATTTCATTCACCCCAACCGCGCAGCTTTGCAGACTGCTATTTCCTGACGGAGCAGCGCAAGAAAGCCATTCGAATTGCCGAATGCACGGCCGCACAAAGCACGAGGAAGGTGGTGACCCCGAGGATATAAAAGACCGCGTCGAGTCCGCTCACACCATGAATCCGGAGGTAGCCCAAGACGATATCGAGCCCATGGCCGACGCGCGCGACGAAGTCAGCCATTGACCGCCTCCCCTTCGGCTTCCGCTTGGCGCGGGCGCCTGCCAGACGCCAATTCGGAAAGCAACTGCGCTGCCAGATTCAGTTCACCGATCGCGTAGAGCCTCTGGGCTCGTTCCCAGAGCTGTTGCCGGATCGCAAACGTCTGCCCACTGTCGTCCGGTGATCCAGGCAAAACCCGTTCGCCTGTGTACCGAGGCCTCGTTGAGCGGTTTTTCATGTTCATGTGAGGGAAATCGGCGGCGAGAATCAGAGGCTGTAGTGGACCGAAGTACTATCAGTACCAGGCTGGACGGCGACCGGCTCGGCGGGTTTCCGGTGATGGGAGCCATCCCTTGGCCGTTTTGGCCAGAGGTGGTCCGATTCAACGCGGCAAGTAAATGGATCGGGGTGGCGTGTACGCTTCCACCCGCCGCCGCCAACGCGGCGAGGAAAGTAGCCGACGCTGTACCCGCTTCACTTCTTCAGCTCAGGATGTTCCGAGATGCTCAGAATGTTTCCGTCCGGATCCTTGAACCAAGCCACTTTCGCGCCGGTAGGGGCGGTCCAGATGCCCAGTTCGTCCTGTTTCATGAAGCCGTATCGTTCGAACTGAATTCCGGCCTGTACCAGGTCTCTTGCCGCTGCGGCGATATCCGGCACCTGCCAGCCCAAGACCGTGCCGTGGGCCGGCGGAAGCTCCTTGCCCATGCCGAGCCGCAGCATGATGCCGTTGGCATCGAACACCAGCGCGAACGGAGGTTCTTCGCTCAGCAGACGCAGGCCGAGCGTGTCACGGTAGAACTCCTTCGCTCGCGCGACATCGACGATGGTCACGAATCCGATGATGTTGTAGTTGCTTAGCCCTGAGTAGTGTTCAGACATGGGGATAGCATGCACCAATCTTCCGTTTGTCGCAAGACTGTTGTTGCGCCATAATATATGGCTGTTGCGACACGGTGAAATCCTGACCGAGTTCGACCCGAAACGCGGCGTTTCCGTCGCTTCGCTGGCCTACGAATACCCACGCGGATTTCGGGTTCCGGAGCACGCGCACGGGGCCGACCAGTTGATTTACGCCACCCGCGGCGCGATGGAGGTGTCCGCGGGCCAGAGCGTTTGGTTGATTCCGCCTCACTTTGCGCTGTGGATTCCGGCGCGAACCCGCCACCACATTCACATGCCCGGGCCGGTTTCCATGCGTACCCTCTACCTGCGGCTTGGCCTCGCTTCCCCATTCTCGCCAAGTTGCGTCGTGCTCCATGTGACGCCATTCTTACGGGAGCTGATCGTGGAGGCGGTACGCATCGGGCAACTGCGCACGCGCAATCGCCACGAGCGCGCGCTCCGCGACCTGCTGATCCTGCATCTCAAAACCGCATCGCCCATGCCGACTTCCGTAACGCTGCCCAAAGAACGCCGGGCGCTTGCGGTCGCCGAGGCTATACTGACGAACCCGGCCCAGTCGAACCCGCTGGCGGCGTTGTGTGCCGGCGTAGGCGTGAGCGTCAGGACTATCGAGCGAGCGTTTCGAAAAGACGTCGGCACCGACTTCGAATCCTGGCGGCGGCAGGTCCGGCTGATGAAAGCCGTGGAACTCCTGGTTTCGGGGTCCTCGATCAAGGAGATCGCGTTCGCGATCGGCTATCGCCAATCCAGCGCCTTCGTGGAGATGTTCCGCCGGACGTTCGGAGCAACTCCGAAGGCGTGGGTCACGGCCCTCGAAAAACTGGATTGAAGCGTGGCGCGACCAGGGGGTCGCGCGCGGACGAGGGCGTCCGCCCCACAACTTACCACGGCGACCGCATATGGGCCGCGCGCTATAATCCGGTTTCCGATGCCACCTGAACGGCGGGCGGCGGGCCGTTGCGGGGAAGAGGCCCGCGCCGCCATCGAAGCGTTTCTCGAAGGCGCTCGGCAGCCGGCGCTGCTTGAGCCGGGTGAGGAACTGCTGCCGCTCGGCGATGGCAACTTCGCGCTCGAATTGCGGGGCGCGCGTCTCACGCTGCAAGCTTGGGACCGCACGCGCAACCTGACGCGGCGCGTCACCGGCGTTGGCGTGGCTTCGGCCGGGCGCCTGGAAATGGTGGTGGAGCGGTTCGCCCGGCGCGAAGGGCATATGTACCTGCTCGACCTGGCGCGGCGCGCGGGCGCGGAGATGGGCAGGCGCAGCGGGCGGCTGGTCTTTCGTGAGCGCTTCCGGCTGTTTCTGCGTCGCCAGTTCCCCGAATGGATGCTGGCCGAGCTCTCGACCGAGCCCAACCTCCAGCACAGCCTCTCGCCGGCTTTCCCGCGCGCCTTTCTGCGCCACGGCCAGCACGGCTGGGCGGCCATCGCCTGCCCGGAGGGTGGCGACGCGGCCGGTGCCGTGTCCTTCGGCTTGATCTGGCTCGCGTACTTGCGCCGCCGCGAGCGCCGGGTGACGGTGGAAGGGCTGGCGCTGTACCTGCCGCAAGGCCACGAGCGCGCCGCCGCGCTGCGCCTGCTCTGCCTCAATCCAGCCGCCGCGCGGTTCGAGCTGTTTCGTTATTCGGACGAGGATTTCGTGGCGCCGGTGGATCCGCGCGACCACGGCAATCTGGATACCCGCCTCGAGCCTTTCCGCCGCCCGGCGCCCGGCGCCGGCGCACGCTGGCAGGGCATCGCCGCCGTTCCCGGCGTCGAACAAGTCCTCAAAAGCGGAGGCCGCGTCAGCCTGCGCGTGCGCGGCATCGAGTTCGCCGAACTGGATGGAGAGGATCTCTCGTTCGGGCTGGGCCACCGTCATCCGGCCGGCGAGCAGGACATGAAGCAGGTCGAACGCGTGGCCGAGCAGATCGATCGCGCGCGATCGCCCGAGGCGGCGGACCGCGACCACCCGCTCTACCGCCAATACCCGGAAGCGTGGCTGGAATCGCAGGCCCGCGCGCACCTGCAAATCCTGGATGCGACTCTACGGCCCGAACCGGTCTATGGGCAGGTGCCCGCGTTCGCCGGCGGTGAGCGCGGCATCCTGGACCTGCTGGCGGTAGATCATGCCGGCCGGCTGGTGGTGGTGGAATTGAAAGCGTCCGCGGATCTGCACCTGCCCTTGCAGGCGCTCGATTACTGGATCCGCGTGAAGTGGCACCTGGACCGGGGGGAATTCGGACCGGCTGGCTATTTCCCCGGCATCGAGCTGGCCCCCGGCCCGCCGCGGCTGCTGTTGGTGGCGCCTTCGCTCGAATTCCATCCCTCCACGGAGACCCTCCTCGAGTTCTTCTCGCCCGCAATCGAGGTCGAGCGAGTTGGGATAGGCGTAGAATGGCGTAAGGGACTGCAGGTGATGTTCCGGCTGGTCGGTTCCGAACGACCCCGCTGAGGCCCGCGGGCACCCCATCCGTTACTATGGCTATGGCGCGCTCGGAAGAAACAGAATCCGTCTCCTACTGGATCGTGGCTGACGGCAGGAATTTTAAGACACGCACGCCGATCGGGAGCAAACGGTTCGGTCCCTACGCCTCCGAGCAAGAAGCAGAGCGCGCGATGCCGGGCGTATTGATTTGGGACGATATTGACGATCACGTGTATTGGTTTCACATCGAAGCGGAACCGGGCACACAGCCAGCGACATGAAGGATGTTCGCATTTCGGAGTCCGGGCGAGTCGGATGGATGGAGCCAAGTTAATGGGTGCCGTATGCTGACCTTGCTCAAACAGGCGCGAAGCGCGCTGGCTCTGTTGAACCCGGAGGAAGTCCGCAGCCGCTCCAGCCGGCTGGTGACCATCGGCCTGGTGGCGTCGAGCGACCACGCCTACGCACGCTTGGAGGATTTCCTGGCCAGCGGCGGCGGCCCGCGCGAGTTCGTTTTCCGCGCCGGCCACGCGAGCGCTCCGGAACGCGTCGACCTGGTGATCTGCGAAGCCGGCATCGAGCCGCCTCCGGGCGCGTTCGCACTCGATCCATCGGCGGCCGGCGCCACCCTGGCGGCAGTCGCCCGCCACCGGGAAGACGTGGCTCTTGCTCTGGCGCGGCGCCATCCGGTGTTCCGCCGCGCGGTGGTGGATCGCGCCATCCAGGCCGTAGCGTGCGAGAACGCCCTCTTCGCCATCGCCACTGCGCTGCCGGACGTGGTGCCCAACCTGATCGAGCTTCCCTGGGTGCTCGGCGAATGGGCTTCCGACACGGCTTTCCTCACCGCCAACCAGTTGCGCATGGCGTTTTTCATCGCCGCCGCTTCCGGCAAACCGGTGGGTTTCGGCCAGCAGAAGCTGGAGATTCTCTCGATCGGAGCCAGCGCGTTTGGCTGGCGGGCGCTGGCGCGCGAACTGGCGGGCAAGATTCCCTTCGGCGGCGGGTTGATTCCCAAGGGCGCCATCGCTTACGCCGGTACCTACCTGGTGGGCAAAGGGCTGGAGCGGTTGCACGCCGGCGCCGGCCCGCTAGGTCGGCGCCAGCGGAAGGAACTCTACCGGCAGGGCATCGAGCAGGGCCGGGCCGTGGCAAGTTCCGCCTTGCGCTAAAAGCCGTGGCGCGGCCTGTCAAGGCTGCTGAGTCGAGAGTCGTCTCGACTCTTCTTTGCTTAGTCTTTTTCCTGCCAAACTGGATCATGGATCATCGTGGACGTGTTTTTTGATGCCAGCTCAGATGCCTTCCCAGCAAGCGATTCGCCCGCATCCGCTACGAAAAGCCGAAACGACTCTCGGCTCAGCAGGCTCGGACAGCCCGCGCCACGGGCGAAATCGATGTAAACACGCGGGCTGCGGCGCGCGTCGTACAATGAGAAGGAATTTCCAAGGGATACCTATGCGTTGGTTATCGACTGTATTGGTACTCGCTCTGGCTACCGCGGCTTCGGCGGACGTAATCACGCTGAAAAGCGGTCGCGTCATCAACGGCACCTATGTGGGCGGCACGGCGCACCAGGTGCAAATCGAGGTCGCCGGCACGGTCCAGACCTTCGACGTGGCGGACGTCTACCGCATCGAGTTTTCGGGCAACGCGCCCGCCCCGGTGGATCCCGATCGTCCCGCGCTGCGCCGCGCGCCGGATTCCGCGGACTCGGGCAGGCCAACCCTCCGCCGTGCGCCGGATGCCGATGCGGATTCCGGCCAGCCCACGCTGCACCGCGCGCCGGATGCCGGTGCGGATTCCGGCCAGCCCACGCTGCACCGCGCGCCGGATGCCGATGCGGATTCCGGCCAGCCGACGCCGCGCCGCAGCGACAGCGGCAACACCGTCGCCATCCTGAAGCCGGGCGAGGAGCCCTCGGTGTCTTCCCGTCCCTCCGCGGCGCCGGCGCAGATCATGCTCCCGGAGGGCACTAACTTCGTGGTGCGGATGATCGACGCTGTCGATTCCGATAAGGTGACGGTGGGGCAGAACTACAGCGCGGCGCTCGATGAGCCGGTGGCGATTGACGGCCAGACCGCGATCCCGCGCGGAGCCGACGTGGTGGTCAAACTGGTCAACGCCAAGGACGCCGGCAAGTTCACCGGCCGCGCCGAACTCACGCTGGCGCTTTGGACAGTGAAAGTGAACGGCAAGGTGGTGGACGTGAATACGCAGACCATCACCAGGCAGGGCGATTCGCGCGGGCAGCGGACTGGCACCATGGTAGCCGGTGGCGCGATCGTCGGAGCGGTGATTGGCGGCATTGCCGGCGGCGGGAAGGGTGCTGCTATCGGAGCGGGTGCGGGCGGCGCCGCGGGAGCCGGAGCCGAGGCCGCCACCAAAGGGCCGCGCGTCAAGATCCCGGCCGAAACTCGGCTCACCTTCGTGCTCGATAACGCCGTGAGCTTATAAGTATTTCGCCCGGCCTTCGCCAGTTATCGGCGTACGCCGTAGTCGTTCGGTATCGGACGCAACAATCACACCCCTTTGTGGTGATGCTTTTGACTCAACTTTGCGGTTACGGTGAGCAATATAGCTCCCCCCATTATTGTTTAGCCAAAAATGCACTATTAACGTTATTATGCAATTGGTACCATCGTTACCTGTCGGAACGATAACATGCAGAGTGGTGATTCCCATCGAGGGGTTCGGATTTCGCCGCACCTGATGCTGCTGACGGTTAGACAACTCGCCAGGGAAAACGCGGAGTTGTCCGAAGAAGTGAAGCAGCTCCGGGCTGCCGTCAACGTCTACCGCGAGCTTGCCATGAGGAAGGGCCTGGCCAAGGAAAAGGGTTCGTCTTTGAGCACGATGAGGACCGCCAGAAACAAGCTTGCCGATCCCTGTCGAAGCATCGTCGCATAGGCCTTAAGCGCCGCGGCGACGTGTGACACTGAAGCATGATCCCGTTTTCCCAACGATTGCAGACCGTAATTGCGGAGGCGGAGCCTCGGTTGCGCGCCATAGCGGAACCAGCCGCCGGCGCCGCGCCGGCCGATCCGAAAGGCTGGTCCAAGAAGCAGGAACTGGGGCACCTGGCCGATTCCGCCATCAACAACCGCGTGCGGTTCATCAAAGCGGCTCTGGAGGGGGAATTCACTGGACCGTCTTATGACGGAGTGGGCTGGGTGAAGCTGGGCGGCTACGCCACCACGCCGTGGCAGGACTTGATCGACCTCTGGAAGAGCCTGAACCAGTCATTGGCTGCGGTGCTCGAAGCCATCCCGGCGGACCGCTTCACGGCACAATGCCGCATCGGGGATGGGGATCCAGTAACGCTGGAGTTCCTCATCGACGATTACATCGTTCACATGCAGCATCATCTCGACCACATCTTCTCCAGGTAACGTGGCGCACGCACTCGTGCGTGCAGGGTCGAGACTTTTCTCGACACCTGCCTCGTGTGGGACGCCTGCCTTCGGCACGAATGCCGACACAGCACCGACGAGTGCGTGCGCCACGTCGGACCGGACAGACCCCAAAATAGATTCTTCCGCTACTTTCCGCAGGGCGCTGGGTTATCATCACCATGAACTTTTCGAGGGGCTTATGAAGCAGCTCTTTCTAATCGCCGCATTCGCCGCCATGGCGGCGCTCTACCCCGCCGCCGGCCAGACGTCGTCCCCGTTGATGAGCGACCTCGCCGCCGCCCGCTTCCTCGACCAGGCGACCTGGGGGCCTACACCCGCCTCCGTTGCGCAACTGGAACAGATCGGCATCAACGCCTGGCTGGCCGCGCAATTTAAGTTGAATACCTCCGACCTGCCGGATCAGCCCATCCTGGATTCCGCCGGAAAAACCAACCGGGATCTGACACCGGTGCAGCGGGCGTTTTTTTCCAACGCCGTCAGCGGACAGGATCAACTGCGCCAGCGCGTGGCGTTCGCTTTGTCGGAGATTTTCGTCGCCTCGGCGGTGCAGGTGAAGCCCGCTTATGCGATTCCCCCGTACTGGCGGATTTTCCGCGACAACGCCTTCGGCAATTACCGCGACATTATCAAAGCGGTCACCCTGAACCCGGCCATGGGGACCTATCTCAGCATGGCCAATAACAATAAGGGAAACGCCGCCAAGGGCACGTCGGCCAACGAGAACTACGCGCGCGAGCTGATGCAGTTGTTCACGCTGGGCCTGACGCAGCTCAATCCCAACGGCAGCCCGGTGCTTGATTCCAACGGCAACCCGGTTCCCACTTATGACCAGGCGGAAGTCACCAGCCAGGCCAAGATGCTGACCGGCTGGACGTTTCCTACCGCGCCCGGCGCCAGCGCCAAGAACGACAACCCGGCCTACTACTTCGGCAAGATGATAGCGGTGGAAGCCGAGCACGACACCACCGCCAAAACCATCTTCGGCGGCATGCAGGTTCCGGCCGGCCAGACCGCCGAACAGGACCTGGAATCGCTGTTGGACGCTTTGATGGCGCAACCGACCATGGCGCCGTTCGTCAGCCGGCAACTGATCCAGCACCTGGTCACCAGTAATCCGAGCCCGGCCTACATTCAGCGCGTGGCGGCTATGTTCGAGAACAATGGCGGGGGAGTCCGCGGCGACATGGCTGCGGTAATCACGGCGATTCTCAGCGACCAGGAAGCGCGCGCCGGGGACGAGATCAGTGCCGCCCCGAACCCGGGCTTTGGGCATCTGCGCGAGCCGGTGCTCTTCATGGCCAACCTGCTGCGCGGACTGAACGCGACGCTCGGCGCTTCCAGCACGGTCTATAACGAGGCCAACCTGATGGGGCAGGACCTGTTCTATGAGCCTAGCGTGTTCAGCTATTTTTCGCCGCTCTACCGGATTTCGGGCGGGCAACTCGCGCCCGAGTTCCAGCTCTACTCGACGCAAGCCGCGGCCGAGCGGGCCGATGTCATTAACGCCGCGCTGTACGGCAGTCTGGATAAAAGCACCACCGTCGATCTCACGCCGTTCGTGAGCCGCGGCAGCGACTTGCCCAGCCTGCTGGATTACGCGAGCTTCGTCTTCCTGCACAGCACCATGCCGCCCGGGCTGAGCGAGCAAGCCTTGGCCGCGGTCAGCGCGATCACCAGCCCGAAGGCGCGCGCGCAGGCGGTTCTCTATCTGGTGCTGACCTCGAGCGACTACCAGGTGATTCAGTAAAGGAGCCAAGCATGTTTTCGCGTCGTGGATTCATTCGCATCGGAGCAGCCTCGGTGAGCACGCTGGCGCTTCGTCCATTCGGCCTGTTGCCGGCGATAGCCGCCGCCAGCAGTTCCAACTATCGCGCCCTGGTCTGCGTGTTTCTGTTCGGCGGCAACGATTCCAACAACAGTGTGATTCCGTTGGACGATGCGGACTACACGGCTTACCAGTCGGCGCGTGGCGCGCTTGGCCTGGCCACCAGCTCCATGGTTCAGGTGACCGATGCGACCGGCGTGCCGTACGGCTTCCACTCGCTGCTCACCGAACTCGCCTCGCTGTTTACCAGCAAGCAACTGGCGGTGGTGGCCAACTTGGGGCCGCTGGTGGCGCCGCTGACGCGCGCGCAGTACCAGGCGCAGCAGGGCTTCATTCCGAACAATCTTTTCTCGCACGCCGATCAGCAGTTGGAATGGCAGTCGTCCATCGCGCAAGGCAACAGCCCCACCGGCTGGAGCGGCCGGGCCGCCGATTACGTCACGGCGCAGAAGCTCAACGCTTCCTCGTTCCCGGTTTTTCTGTCGACGGCGGGCAACGTGCTGCAAGGCGCGGGCGCGAGCACTTCTCCGGTGGCGGTGGCGCCGGGCGAATCGTTGCAACTTGCCGGCTTCAACGCTTCCGCCGCGTCGGAAGCGCGCTGGAACGCGCTCAATAATCTGATCTCGACGGATAGCGGTGTGGCGCTGGTGCAGGCGGCGAACAACACGCTGGCCAACAGCATCAGCGATGCCAAGGCGCTGACCGCTGCGTTAGCCAAGTCCACCGCACTGAAGACCCAGTTCCCCAAGACCACGCTGGCCGCGCAACTCCAGCAGGTGGCCGAAATCATCCAGGTGCAGGCCGATCTGGGAATGAGCCGGCAGATATTCTTCTGCTCGCTCGGCGGCTTCGACACCCACACCGCCGAACTGTCGACGCACGATACCCTCTACCCGCAGGTGAGCCAGGCGCTGGCCGCCTTCTACGAAGCCACCGAGGAACTGGGCGTGGCGGACAGCGTCACCACGTTTACCGAATCCGATTTCAACCGCACTTTCCAGCCCACCTCCGGCAACGGCAGCGACCATGCCTGGGGCGGCCATCACTTCGTGCTCGGTGGCGCCGTCCAGGGAGGCAGGATCTTCGGTAAGTTCCCGAGCTTCGAATTAGGCGGCCCGGACGACACCGACGTGCGGGGACGATGGATCCCCACGAGTTCCACCGATCAGTACGGGGCCACGCTATGCTCCTGGTTCGGCATCCCCAGTTCCGGCCTGGCCGGCGTGTTCCCGAATCTCGCCAATTTCCCGACGGTCAACCTGGGCTTCTTGGGCTGAAGGTATGAGTGGGGCCGGTCCCCGACCGGCCCATAGCCCGTAGCTGAGCTAAGCGCCCCCGCGGTTTCCACTTCTGCTGTTGGCAGGTCGGGGACCGGCCTCACTCTGCTATTCTCGGAATTTGCGCAAACCTGATCTCCCCCGTCCCGACACTTCCCGCTGGCTGAATGCGGCTCTGCTGGCGCTGGCGGCGCTGTTCCTGCTGGGGCTGTTTTCTACCGAGCTGGCGGATACGGATGCCTGGTGGCATCTGGCGTCGGGGCGGTACATCGCACACACACACCGGCTGCCGGCGCCGGATCCGTTCGCCTACACGACCGCGCGCGCGCAGGATGCTTACCCCGGCGAGGCAGCCACGCGGCGCTTCAACCTGACGCACGAGTGGCTGGCGCAACTGGCCATGTACGGTTTCGAAGCGGCGGGCGGCATGGGCGCGGTGGTGCTCTGGAAGGCGCTGCTGCTGACGCTGCTGTGCGGCGCGGTTGGCTGGACGGCGGCGCGGCGCACCGGTTCGCTGCTTTGGGGAATCGCGGCGGCGCTGGCGGCGTCATCGCTGGCAATCGAGTTCGCGCACGACCGGCCGAGCATCCTGAGCTACGTTTTCACGGCGGTGTTTCTCGCCATCTGCGAACGCGGGCGCCGGCTATGGCTGCTGCCGGTGCTGTCGCTGGTTTGGGCCAACTGCCACGGCGGATTTTTCCTGGGATGGATCATCGTGGGCGCCTACACAGCCCAAGCGTTGCTGCGCCGGACGGACGTGCGGCGCTGGCTGGCGGCGAGCCTGGCCACCATCGTGGTTTCGGGCGCGAACCCGAACGGCTTCGGCGCAATCGAGGCTGTCTTGCGGTACCGGCAGAGCCCGTTGCAAGCGTCGCTGATCGAATGGTCGCCGGCGAGTTTATGGGGATCGCCGTATGCGTTCGACCTGCTGCTGTATGCGGCGGCGCTGACCATGATCTGGTCGTGGCGGCGGGTGCGGCCGGCCGATTGGCTGCTGGCCGCGGCGTTCGCGGCAGCGGCGCTGACGGCTTTCCGCAATGAAATGTTGGTGGGAGTGCTGGCGCCAATCCTGATTGCGGACTATTTTCCGTGGAAGCGGCGCCTGCCACGCGCGACGCGATACGCGGCTGCGGCGTTGCTGGCGGCTGGGCTGGTTTGGGGCGCCGGCACCGGGCGATTCTTCCAGTTGCGCGCGGCGGAGTGGCGTTTTCCCGTGGAAGCCACTCGCTTTCTGCGCGAGCACGGCATCCGCGGGCCGCTGTTCAACACCTACGAGTATGGCGGCTATCTGATCTGGCAGGGAGAGCCGGTGTTCATCGACGGCCGGGCGTTAAGCGAACAAGTGTTTCAGGACTATCGGGTGATCCTGGGTTCGCCGCCGGGCGACCCGGCGCGCGGGCAGACGCTCGAGCGCTACGGCGTGACGGCGATTGTAGCCAACGGCTTCGAATACAACTCGGGCACCCTGTATCCGCTGGTGCCGGCGCTGATGTCGCCTTCCGAGACGAGCTGGCACTTGATCTACGAGGACGCGCAGGCGCTGGTCTTCGTGCGCGAATTGCCGGCGGGCGTGACCGCGCTGCCCGCCGGACGGGTGGATTCGCACCTGGAAAACGAATGCCGGCTGCATGTGGAGCGCGATCCGGAATTCTCCTTGTGCGCGCGCACGCTTGCCAGTTTGTATTTGCGGGTGGGCGATCGCGAGCGGGCGCGGCGCTGGTTGAAGTATTACCTGGACCATCCTTATGGCGACGACCCGGAAGCGCAGCGGGCGTACGTGCAGTTCTTTGAGCGATAAGCGGTTGGCAGGCGGAAGCGCCGGCCCCGCTAAGTGTTCGCTCTACGGCGGCGTCGGCAGGTCGGGGACGTCGGGGACCTGCCCCACTTTGGCGATCCGATGGCGGAAAACGTTCGTACTACGATAAGATAGAAGTTACAGGCCGGTTCACCGCTGGTGAGAGCTCATTTGAAGCGCGTCCTCTTAATCCCGATTTTTGCGTGTACGTTTATCGCTCAAACCGCGCCGCTGGCGATGGTGGTTTTGAATACCACTGGTTGGGGCAGCGGGCGCATACCGGCAAGCTGGGAGATCAAGGTAAACCATGGCAAGCCGGTGGTTTCGGTGTGCAAGGACGCGGATACGGCCTGCCTGCACCTGTTAAGCATCAGCTCTTCGTTCTCGCTCGAAAAGTCGGTGGATGTGGACCCGGCGCAGATGCCGTACCTGACCTGGAGCTGGAAGGTGGCGCAACTTCCCGGCGGCGGGGATTTCCGCAAGTCGTCAACGGACGATCAGGCCGCGCAGTTGTTGGTGGCATTCAGCGACCGGCGCGTGATTTCCTACATCTGGGATACGCGCGCGCCAAAAGGAGCGATGGAGAGCGTGAGCTCGATTCCGCTGCTACGGATCGTAGCGGTGGTTTGCGAATCCGGGGCC
>Ga0116130_1001261_pt1 | contig 14739 bp, 16 predicted proteins | sample June2015DPH_17_5_FD_89733 | JGI IMG/M metagenome (GOLD analysis project Ga0116130, IMG submission 89733) | Peatland microbial communities from SPRUCE experiment site at the Marcell Experimental Forest, Minnesota, USA - June2015DPH_17_40 | ecosystem: Environmental > Terrestrial > Soil > Wetlands...
AAACTTCTGTCATTAGGGGTTGAGACTATAAAAATCACCGATGAAATGTTTCTTTTGAATAAAAAATATTATATGCCATTGTGTGAAATACTAAGAGATAGGGGATATGGTAAAAGATTACGCATGTGGGCTTATTCAAGAGTTGATACAATAAAACGTCCTGATTTATTAAAATTAGTGAGAGAAGCAGGAATTAGATGGCTCGCTATAGGAATTGAAAGTGGTGATAAAGCAGTTCGTCTTGAGGTATCAAAAGGAAAATTTGAGGATGTTGATATTCAACAAGTAATCAGGCAAGTACACGAAGCGAATATTGAAGTAATGGCAAACTACATGTTTGGTCTACCAGGGGATACAAAAGAAAGTATGCAAAAAACCTTGGACCTCAGCCTTAAATTATGCACTTTGGGGTGGAATGCCTATGCTGCAATGGCTTTACCGGGAAGTAAGCTATACAAAGATGCCCTAATGAACGGCATTCCATTGCCGGACACATATGAAGGATATTCGTTCCATGGATATGATACGTTACCTTTACCAACAGAATCTTTAACGGCAGCTGAAATACTGGAGTTTAGAGATAAGGCTTACGAAGTTTATCATAGCAACCCCGCTTTTTTAGAAAAGATAAGAAATAAATTTGGCGAGATAGCAATAGTAAATATCCAAGACATGCTGAAAGTTAAATTGAAACGAAAAATTTTACAGAACTGATGTAAAAACTTCTTTCTTAGGGACATTTTTACTAATAAAAATTTAGGCTAAATTATGAAATTCCCCCTGATGCGTAATAATATTTTGCTCGAAGACCTTGATGTTGTAATTAACTATCTGAAGCAGGTCGATCCAATTCTTACCCATTCGTCGAACGTTAAAGCATTTGAAGAGGAGTGGTCAAATTGGTTAGGTGTTAAGTATAGTGTTTTCGTCAATTCCGGTGCCTCAGCCAATCTGCTCACGATGGCAATTTTGAAAATAAAACATCCAAATGGAGGGGAGGTTATTGTTCCCCCATTAACTTGGGTTTCGGATATTGCATCTGTAATACAAAATGGATTTACTCCCGTTTTTGTAGATATCGATCCGATTACGCTTGGAATGAATAACAGTCAAATTCTAAAGAAACTTAATGATAAGACTTGTGCTGTTTTTATAACACATGTTCAAGGATTTGATGCCCTAACAAATGAGTTAATAAATGAACTTAGTCGGCGCAGTATTCCGCTAATTGAGGATGTCTGTGAGTCACATGGGGCTACACATAATAGTAAAAAACTAGGTAGTTTTGGCTGGATATCAAATTTTTCCTTTTATTATGCTCATCATATGAGTACTATAGAAGGAGGGATGATTTGTACAAATGACGATCAAGTTTATCAGCAGGCACGCATGTTGCGCTCTCATGGGATGGTAAGAGAAGCTACAAATTTAAAACTCAAAGAATTATATAAATCGGAAAATCCAGAATTAAATCCGGACTTCATTTTTGCATTCCCTTCTTATAACACACGCAATACAGAGATAGGAGGTATTCTTGGACGCAATCAATTGAAGCGGCTTGATGAGAATGTGAAAAAAAGAAACCATAATCTTATTCGATTTCTAAATCAAATTAATCCGGAAAAGTATCGTACTGATTTTAAAATTGAAGGATGCAGTAATTATGCATTTAACTTAATCCTTAAGCAGCCCGATCAAGATTTTGTTCAGTGCCTTATGCAAAAAATGCGTGATGAAGAAATCGAATTTCGGCGAGGAAGTTCTGGCGGTGGTAATCAGATTCGGCAGCCCTACTTACAAGGATTATTTCCCAAAAATCATCACCTAAATTTTCCTGAGGTTGAACATGTCCATTTTTATGGATTTTATATTGGTAATTTTCCTGATCTTAAAGATGAAGAAGTAGATGAGATCTGTGCAGTCTTGAACAAAGTATGAGTAAAGTAAATAATACGGCACAGAGTAATTCCGCAATTTTGAATTCAGGAATATCTGCAATTATTCTTGCTGGAGGATTTGGAACACGGTTGCGCACAATTGTACCGGATCTGCCTAAACCTATGGCACCAATTAATGGCAGACCATTTCTTGAATACCAAATTGACTATTGGATTAAACAAGGAATTCGCCATTTTGTCCTTTCTGTTGGATATATGTATAAATCAATCATTTCACATTTCGGGACAAAATACTTTTCCGCATCCATCGAGTACATAATTGAGAAAGAGCCTTTGGGTACAGGAGGTGGTTTACTGTTGGCAAAGGAAGCGATAAATCAAAATCAGCCATTTTTACTTTTGAACGGGGATACTTTTTTCGAAGTTGATCTCAAAAAATTATTAAACTTTCATATGATTAATTCATCCGGGTGGACGTTTTCGCTTTACCGTAGTGAGGAAAAAGGCCGTTATATGGGGATGAATATATCCGCTGGAGGAAATGTTCTTTCATTGCATTCCAATTCAAATAAGCAAAATAAATTGATTAATGGCGGCGTTTATTTAGTAAATCCATTAGCGCTAAGTGAAGGCTGTTTTATCATAGGGAAAAAATATTCATTGGAAGAAGAAATTTTACCAAAACTTATAAACTCTGGGTTGAATATGTTTGGTTGTGAGTTTTTGGGACAATTTATAGATATAGGAGTTCCAAATGATTATTTGAAAGCAAACGAATTATTTATTTCTAAATAATATAATTATGAATTTACAGACCTTGTTAATAAGAAATTTACAAGAATCTATTGCAGCAAAACAATGCCTATTAAAAAGTGCTGATCAATTGGCTCAATTTGAAAGGGCAGCCCAAGAAACTGTAAGACGGTATAAATCTGGCGGTCGGCTGTATATTGCCGGGAATGGCGGGTCTGCCGCTGATGCTCAGCATCTTGCCGCCGAATTTGTAAGTAAACTTGCCCGTGATCGACACCCACTACCAGCCGAAGCGCTGACAGTGGATTCATCTATACTGACTGCAATTGGGAATGATTACGGTTTTGATCAGATTTTCTCTCGACAGATCGAAGGGAAATTAACAAAAAATGATATTTTTTTAGGAATTACTACATCGGGTAAATCTCCTAATATTCTTAAAGCTCTTGAAAAATGTAGGGAGATTGATGTGCCCTCTATCCTGTTTACCGGTCATGGCGGTGGTCCCGTAATGCGCTTTGCAGATTATTGTATAATTGCACCGGGAACTTCCACAGCCACAATACAAGAAATACATATTATTCTTGCTCATTCTCTTTGTGAGTGTGTTGAAAATGCGCTTTTTAATACAAACATAAAGTAAGTATTTGGCTATAATTAAATCTAAAAAAGTTTTTAAAGATTCTATTAAACTACCAAGCGGAAGGGTAATTAATGATTACTTTAGAGTTACGGAACCCCCTTATGTAATTATTTGTGCTCGATTACAAGATTTTTCTGTTGTTATGGAACGACAATTTAAACACGCGATTAACAAAACAGTACTTGCACTTCCTTTTGTGGGATATAAGCTTGTGCAAATTTTTTTTTACTCTGAAACATATAGGTGATTTATGAACATTTTATTCTCTTTTATTATTATGGCCAGAAATGATGAATATATGGGTAATGCTAAATGGCGCTTAGAAACCACAATAAATTTTTTAGCACTTGAATTAAAAAAACTTAATAAATTAGAACTTACCGAAATTATAATAGTTGATTGGCAAAGCAAAATCCCTCTTTTTTCTATATTAGATCTTAATGAGCATGCTAGGAAGATTGTGAGATTTATAGTTGTTCCATTCTCTCTATCTGAAAAAGTGAAATTTGATGATGATTTTCCCAGGTCAATCATTATGAATGCAGGTATAAGGCGTTCGAAGGGCTTGTTTATCATACAGACCCTCGGTGATGTTCTTTGGACTCAGAATACTTTACATACTATATTTAATATTATTGATAATAGAATGGAAATAAAAACCCCAATTGAGAGAACATTATTCGTGTTTGGAAGGAAAGAAATACCCTATGAAGTAGTAAGAAGTAGCCCAAATATATCTTTTTTAAAAGATTATATTAAAATAAAGGGGGATAATTTAAAATTTTATATAAGGCCATATTTATTAGTGCCAGCCGACTCAATCATGATGCACAGGGATTTGTGGTTTGACTGCCGTGCTTTTGATGAAACATTACAGCATTGGGGGTGGAGTGATTGTGATTTAATCCTTAGATTAAGGTTAAGACATTTTATTTTGAGTATACATGATGAAAAAGAATTATTTGTGTATCATTTGAATCATATTTCAGAGAAAGATATTATCCAAATTAATACACGCAAAACGAATCCGCAGGTAATTAACCCTTTTGTTGTTAATGATGAAAACTGGGGACTTATTAAATATCAATTTGAAGAATTCCCTCCCAAAACTACTTTTACGGATTTAGCATACTCAGCAACAATATCACAAATAATAAATGATAATTATCTTAGAAAACATTTGATAAACTTGGCAAAATTTGTTTTGAATAATATTACTTATGAGAACGTGATATTTGCTATGCATTTTACAATGTTAATTCTATCGCATTATCCTAAAGGAAGTATTCCCCAAAAACTATATTATTACTTAATACGTATCAAGCAACTTATAAAACCAGCATTATCAGAACAGTGAAAAATAAATTATGGAGACAAAAATGAGATACCCTCTAAGTTATTATTATTATAATTTCATTAGCATGTTTGATTATAATCTTCATGTACTTTTAAATAAATTAAATAAATTAAAACTAAAAAAGACACCCTATTTTCCGTCAGATTATATATATTATCAAGATTTTTTAACGACAATAAATGATATTTGCGCATTCCTTAACATTGATTTGAATAAGTTCATTTCTTATTACGAAGAGCATTCTATTTGGCCTCATAAATTATGGGAAGAATGTGGAAGAGATGCTGATAAATTTAATATGCAAATTATCGGAGAATATGGGCGTTCTAATATTTGCGCAAATTGCATTAGCTCATTTTCCTTGAAATATGCTTATAATGTAATTTACAGTTTACTGGATAAAATTAATAAGCATGAAAAGATTATTAAAGTTTGTGACTATGGGTGTGCAAACGCTAATATTAGTTTCTCTATGCTGCTAAGAAACAAAATTACTAATCTGACAATGTATGACTATCATAGCGAATCGACTGAGTTTTTAGAAGACAGAATTAAAAAGTATGGGCTTGAAAAAAAAGCGACCTGGAGAGAAGTCGATTCTTTGCAGGATTATAACGAATATGATATGGTTATATGTATGGATGTGTTAGAACATACGAAAAATCCATCGGAGATACTTGAAACTAAAATATTTCCGATGCTAAAAAAAGGTGGATTGCTTATAGCACAAGCACCTTGGGGAGGTGGTAACGCTTCTCATCTCGACGAAGCAATATTTGATTTTTATGGAAAACGTGGTAGAATGTTCTTAAGACAAAAATTTAAAAAAATCATTTCTATGGCATCATTAGACATTTCGGGTGTGTGGGTTAAAAAATAACTAATTACCTAAAGAAAAATCATGGTTAATGTAAAAACTATTGCAGGTAATAGCGCAGTACTAATAATAACCAAAATTATTTCGTCTGTTTTGTCACTGTTTGTCTCTATTTATTTGGTAAGATATTTAGGCTCTGAAGGATATGGAAAGTTCAGTATGGTTTTTGCACATTACTTTCCGGTTATAAGTTGAATAAATTCAATTTGTTATCGGAGTCATCAATTTTAAATTTGTAATTAATAGCGTTTGCAAGCCCTAAAAGTGTCATTTACTCGTATTCCGGACAGTAGTGGAAATTTGTTCAAAACGAATCGTTTTTAACCTTTTTTTTAATTTATTAAATTATTTTGGAAAGGAATGATTAGAATAATTTATTTTAAATTTAAGTTAAAAGTATGTAAGAAAGATTACGAAAAATATTAGATTTGTATTAAATTTTAAGAAAATATATTTGAACTATTTCGATATAACCTATTTATATTTTATCGATAAATCAAAGTATGGGAATCATAATCCGTCAAAGCGTTAAATCGGTTGTTATTACTTATCTTGGGATAGGATTCGGTATTTTAAATACGCTTTGGCTGTTGCCTGCTATTCTTACAGAAGAACAAATCGGCTTATATAGAACCATTATAAATGTAGCAGTATTATTCTCTATATTTGCTTCCTTAGGCACCGGGAATATACCCAATAGATTTTTTCCTTATTTTAAAGATATTAAAAACGCTCATAACGGATTTCTATTCTTCATTTTAACTGTCGGTATGACCGGTTTTGTAATTTTTATGGTCTTGTACCTAAATCTAAAATTCTTATTCGTGAATGCATTTATTAAAAACGCCCCGGCATTGGTTAACTACTTTTATTTAATCATTCCATTCACACTAATAATATTGCTGATAACTATATTTGAATCTTATAATACTATTCAACAAAATCCTGTTGTGCCAACCTTTACAAGAGAATTGCTGACAAGAATTTTTGCAGCAATTAGTTTAATACTTTTCTTTTTTTTAAGATTTGAATTTAAATGGTTTATTAATTTGTTGGTAGGTTTTTACGGCGTTACACTTTGTACATTAATTTTCTATACATTTTCACAGAACTATTTATTCTTAAAACCCCATACAGGGGTATTTAAAAGTCCGCATTTAAAAAGTATTCTTGTATTCTCTGCATCTATTCTAGTGGGTACTGGAAGTGCAACAATAATAAATAATATTGACGGTTTAATGTTAAGTTCATATAAGGGTTTAAAAGATGCCGGTATTTATTCAATTGCTTTTTTTATTGCTACCTTTATTGAAATCCCCAAAAAATCTCTTTCCCAGGTATTGATCCCGTTAGTTTCCGAAGCTAATATGAAAAATGACAGGAAACAACTGGAGATGCTTTATAAAAAATCCTCTATTACGCAATTAATTATCGGCGGTTTAATTTTTATCCTGGTTTGGTTTAATATTGAAAATATTTTCAAAATAATTCCGCACGGAAACGTATATGCTAAAGGCATCTGGGTGGTCTTTTTTATCGGGCTTGGAAAAATATTCGACATGACAACCGGGATAAACCAGGAAATAGTTGGAACTTCTAAATACTATAAAATTGATATAGCTTTTTATCCTTTCCTTGGCTTAGTTGTAATTGGGGCTAACATGCTGTTTATACCAATTTTCGGGATGACGGGTGCCGCATTGGCTACGGCTTTATCAGTATTTTTTATAAACACTGTTAGATTTTTGTCTTTATTAATTGTAATGAAAATACAACCATTCTCGCTTAATACTTTAAAAGCTTTACTGGCTTTCGCAATTGTATTTGTTATCAATTATTTTTTGCCGCATATACAGAATCATTTTCTGCTGGATTCGTTCTTCCGCTCAATAATAATTGGTTCCATTTTTATCATAATAATTTTGACTTTAAAAGTTTCTGAAGATATAAATATTCTTACGCAAAAATTAATAAAAAGATTTTTACCGGATTATAAATAATAAAATAATTATGACGAAGTTTGAAATAAATGATGTTTTAAGTTTGATAAAAGAAAAATATAAAATTGTTGAACGGATTGACAAAAGATATTTTACGGATGTGAAAATAATTAGTTATACAGTTATCGATTTATTGTTTTGGGCTAAAAATAATAACAGAAACAGTCAAACTTTATTGGAAAATATTTGAAATAACCAAACGTATTGAATAAGGATAATAATGAGCTATCGTTTTGTAAAAATAACATCTTTTTATCGTGATTATTTAAATTATTATTATTCGAAAAATAATAATGTATTGAATCTTTCTTATGACGGGCAATATAAAAATCTTATGGGCGATTGTTTCGCGTGGGCAGATTTCTTTCAAAAACATTTAAATAAACTTGGCGTTGATGCTTTTGAAATAGTCTATAATGCCGAACTGCTTCAAAAAGCTTGGGCTAAAGAGCATGATACGGATTTAAAAAATAAAGATCTGCTGTTTTTTCAATTAAAAACTATTGCTCCTGAAATAGTTTTTTTTCAGGATAGTAATCTGTTTAACGGTGAATGGATTGATTATATAAAACGCGAGATACCGTCTATAAAAAAAGTTATAGGGAGTTGCGGCAGTCCCTTTACGGCTCATCAAATGCAGCTTTATAAAAATTTTGATTTTATGATCACCTCTTCTCCATTATTTAATGAACAGTTTATAAATTCAGGCTTAAAATCTTATCAACTAATGCATGCGTTTGAAAAGGATATTCTAAGCAAGATTAATACTGCATCCTCTAACAATAAGACCGATTTTTTATTCCTTGGTTCTCTTGTACCGGGTGATGATTTTCATGATGCCAGGATTCTAATAATAGAAGAACTTCTTCGGAAAAGTGTCGATTTAGAAGTATATTCAAAGTTAAATATAGATAGTCATTTGAGGCTAATTACAAAGAAGATAATATATTACCAAACTAAGATTTTAATGAAAACGGGTTTTCACAATATTGTTGAAAACAATATGCTTCTGAAAAAATTTTCAATACTTAGCAGTGCTCCAAAAAATCCTGATATATCTGGAACATTAATGGATAAAATTAAACCGCCGGTGTTCGGACTGGAGATGTATAAGACAATTGCGGACTCTAATATTTGCCTGAATATTCACATCGGTGCAACAGGTAACTATGCGTCTAATATCAGGTTGTTTGAAGTTACCGGTGTCGGTTCTTGCTTAGTTACCGATTGGAAAAAGAACTTAAATGATTTATTTGAAATTGATAAAGAAGTGGTAGCTTTCAAGTCTGCAGATGAGTGTGTGGAAAAAGTAAAATGGCTGTTAAATAATCCGAAGGAAAGAGAAGCTATAGCAAAAGCCGGACAGCAAAGAGTATTAAAGGATCATACACTTGAAAGCAGAGTCAGGCTATTGGATGAAATTATCCGGAAAGAACTTAGCTGAAATATTCAAAAATTAATTATATGACTCTTGACGATCCATTTGTGAATGATAATAGGAAATATGATTATTCCACCGAAAAAAAATCGGAGAGGGCTGAATATAATTTTATCTCAAGCTTGATTGAGCCAAATACTAAAATTATCGATTTAGGCTGTGGAAACGGTTCCCTGTTGCAAAAATTAATAAAAGAAAAAAATATTACTGGCTGCGGAATTGAACTTACAAAATCAGGCGTTGATGCATGTATTGAAAAAGGACTTAATGTTAAACAAGGCTCGATTGATGAGGAAATAGGATTTCCGGATAATTATTTTGATTATGCAATTTGTAATGTCACAATCCAGATGGTATTATATCCTGAGATCTTGATTAAAGAAATGAAAAGGATATCTAAATATCAAATCGTTTCATTCCCGAATTTCGGATTTTATAAAAACCGCTTTGACCTTTTGTTGAAAGGAAGGATGCCTAAACACATGATGTTTGGTTATAAATGGTATAATACCGGTCATATTCACCAATTATCAATCAAGGATTTTTATGAACTAATGGAAAATATGCATGATCTAAAAGTGAAATATGTGCATCTGGCTTCGTCGCCGTTTTTTATTAAAAATTATTTAATGAAAAAATTTCCGAATTTGTTTCAAGGTTTGCCGATCTTTTTATTAGAGAAAATTATATAAAAAAATATTAGTTCAGGAAAAGTTAGATTTTTTGTCGCAAGTATTAACAGATATTGGCGCTTTCAAATACATACATGAAATTGGGAAAAAATCCTTAGTAATGTTCACTAATAGAGTTTTTTCCATATGTTATAGAAAATACGTAAATCATTAATAAAAAATTAGATTAAAATGTATAATTTCTGCACTTTATTCGATACTAATTATTTAACCCGTGGTTTGGCTCTTTATTATTCGTTGAAGAAAAACTGTAATAATTTTCACCTGTATATTTTTGCATTTAATGATAAGTGCTATGAAATTCTTAAGAAAATTGATCTTGAGAATGTTACTCTGATTTCACTTTCAGAATTTGAGGATAACGAATTACTTAAGGTTAAACCCACAAGGTCTGTTGCCGAATACTGCTGGACAAGCACTTCTTCAACAATTCTTTATGTTCTGGAGAAATTTAATGTTGAAAGCTGTACTTACCTGGATGCCGATATGTTTTTTTATTCTTCGCCTCAGCAGATTTTTGATGAATTAGGTAATGATTCTATCCTTATTACTGAGCATAGGTATTCTCCGCAATACAATAAAGAGCTAAATGCAGGAAAATACTGTGTGCAATTTGTTACTTTTAAAAATGATGAATTCGGACTGAAGACGTTAAAATGGTGGAGAGAACGCTGTATCGAATGGTGCTATGCGAAATATGAAGACGGAAAGTTCGGTGATCAACTTTATCTTAATGATTGGACTGAAAGGTTTGCGCATGTACATGTCCTTCAGCATTTGGGGGGCGGATTGGCAGCTTGGAATGTGCAGCAATATGATTTTTCAGCGGAAAATGGAAAGATAATAGGAATAGAGAAATCTACTGCAAAAAAATTTGATGCAATATTTTATCATTTTCATTATTTAAGGTTTTTTAACAGTGGTGAAATTGAGCTTGGAAGAAGAATTCTTTCTCAAAATATCCTTGATATTTTTTATAAGCCTTATATTCGTTATCTTGATGAAATAAAATTAAAAATTGCAGCTATGGATAACAGTTTTGACCCGCACGGCTCTGTTACAAAACCGTTAAATTGGAAAACGCCTGTCTTATATGTCTATAGAAATTTAAAGGGAGTTTATAATATCTTTGATAAACAAAAATTTTTAGGATCTTAAATGGCATATATAATTAATTTGACTACCCATGCAGATAAAAGAGGCAGCTTGACGGTAATTGAAAATCAGATACCATTTGAGGCAAAAAGGGTGTTTTACATATATAATGTAGATGACTCGGTTCGGGGCGGGCATCGTCATCACACAACAGTGCAGGCAGCAATTTGTATCCACGGAAGCTGTATTGTATCGAATAATGACGGCAAGAAAAAAGAGGATTTTTTGCTGGATCATCCAGGTAAATGCCTTATTTTAGAAACTAAGGACTGGCATACAATGCACCACTTTACACCCGATGCTGTTTTGCTTGTATTTGCTTCAACTCATTTTGATCCTGCAGATTATATATACGAGAAGTACAAATGATCGAATATGAAAATTTGGGTAATGTAAATAAATCTTTTTTTGACGAATACGTAAAGAGTTTTAAAAACACTCTTAACAGCGGCTGGTTTATTCTGGGGAATAACGTACAAAAGTTTGAAGCTGAATTTGCAAACTATATAAATTCGAAATATTGTGTTGGCGTTGCATCCGGATTGGATGCATTAATATTTTCATTAAAAGCTTTTGACTTCGAAAAAGACAGCGAAGTTATTGTTCCTTCGAACACATATATTGCAACGATCCTCTCCATTCTGCATTGTGGATTAAAGCCCGTCCTTGTCGAGCCTGACATAAATACTTACAACATAGATCCCTCAAAGATCGAAGAAAAAATATCTTCTGCAACTAAAGCAATTATGGTTGTGCATCTATACGGCAAACCAGGTAATATGGATCCAATAATTGAATTAACAAAAAAATATAAACTGAAATTAATTGAAGATTGTGCACAATCTCACGGCGCAAAATATAAGGGGAAACTTACGGGAACCTTTGGGGATTTCGGCGCGTTCAGCTTTTATCCGACAAAAAATTTGGGCGCTTTAGGAGATGCAGGCGCTGTACTATCGGATGATGAAAATTTAATTACAACAATTAAGCGGTTAAGAAACTATGGGTCTGATGTAAAATACTATAATGAAATTGTCGGCTACAATTCCAGGCTGGACGAAATTCAGGCAGGATTTTTACTGGTTAAACTGAAAAAACTGGACGAAATAAATAAGCATAAAAGAAAGCTTGCTCAACTCTATCTTGACAATTTAAAAGAAGATTTTATAAAGCCCCATGTTGATAATGATTATTACGATGTTTACCATATATTTAATATTAGGCATGAAAAAAGAGATGTACTTAAGGAATATTTATTAAAGAACGAGATTAAAACCGATATACATTATCCCATCCCCCCGCATAAGCAAAAAGCAATGGAAGGATTTATCATAGGAAAGGAATTTCCAATTTCAGAGGAAATCCACAAAACAACATTAAGTCTGCCGATCTCATATTCGCATACTGAAAAAGAAATTTACAGAGTTGTAGAAGTTTTAAATAAATTTTAATGGATTTATTATAAGTCCGGACGAAGCGGGGTTAAATTCCTTGCAAAATTATACTTAATCCTTTTGCAATATTTTTTCTATCAAAAATTTCTATTTTTGAGTAATCTGTTTTTATACTACCAGCCTTCTCAAAAAATTCTCTTGCATTCTGGTTATATCGGAACATCATCCCGGAATTTGTTTCTTCAAGAATGTGCTTCACTTCTTCATTATCGTTTCCGAAGGCGATTATTGGCTTACCTGTACGGAGGTACTCGAACAGTTTCCCCGGAACATGCCTCGGTTCCGTTGCACATACTAAAAGGTAAGAAGCTTTACTTAATTCTTTCAGCATTTCATTATAGGGTAAAAATCCCAAATACTCTGTATATGAATTTAAGCCTGTATTCTCAATCGTCTGTTTTATACCCGGGCTGACAGTCCCGATAAATTTAATTTTTAATTTGCGCCCGTTATTAATTTCTGATTTTACTTGTTTCCAAAATTCCGGTGTATTTTGAAAATCAAAAATATTGCCGGCATGTACTATTGTCTCAACATTACCCGGTATTTCGGATCTAATATCCTTAAAATCTTCTTCGTCATATCCCCAATATAAAACATGGGATTTATTATTTAAGAAAGGATATTTTTTAATATAGTCATTGCGCATTGTTTTGGTAACAAATACAGCCGATTTTGAAGTTTGCAGTACTCTTTTTTCAAGATAATTATCAAGCGCTATAGTTGGTTTGCTTCTTTTAAAATTCTTATAGTAAACAATGTCTACCCAGGGATCGATAAATACCGGGATGTGCGGTATGCTGAATTTTTTACTTAGTCTCATTCCGGCTAAATGTGTAGTGTGCGGAGGACCTATAGATATTATAGCATCTACATTTCCTTTGTCTAAGTATGCAGAACCTTTTTTAACCGCAGGATAATACCACCCGACTCTTGCATCCGGGATAAACAAATTCATCCTTATCCAAATTGATATACGGTGTGTTAAGCTTTTATTTATGGTTGAAATTGTTTCGGACGCAATAAGCTGCTCATCTTTTTGCCTGCCTGTAAACTTTTTATATATATTAAAAGGTTCAAAGGAATTTGCTTTTATTACTTTAAGGTTTTTATCTATATCATTTAGCAGGCTGTCATCTTTGCTTGAAAAAGTGTCTTCTTCAACGGTAAGCACAGATGGCTGCCATCCGGATTCAGGCAGGAATTTTATCATTTTAAGAGGCCAATGAAGAGATGCCTTTACCGAAGGAGGCCAGTAATATGTTATGAATAAAACTTTTTTCATCAATTAAATTTAAATATATTCTCAGGCAAATCGAAATTTGGACAAAGCAATGATTTTAACAAAAAGATAGACTTCTTATAATTAAATTACTTTTCTATATTTATAGCGATATATTTTTATTAACTTACACATGATTGGATTTATTATATAATTGTAAACCCTTTATGACCGAATTTAATTTGAAAAATTTGCAGAAGTTTATTGTTGTGGGGGATAGAGTTTTGGTTCGCCCGGAAGAAGACACGTCCAAAACTGCGAGCGGGTTATATCTTCCGCCGGGAGTATCGGAGAAGGAAAAAGTTCAAAGCGGTTATATTATTAAAGTCGGCCCCGGTTATCCTACTGCTTCCCAGTCGGATGAAGAACCGTGGAAGGAATCTAAAGAACCCGTCAGATATATCCCTCTTCAGGCTAAGGAAGGTGATTTGGCTATATTCCTGCGTAAAGAAGCTTACGAAATTGAGTTTGAAAAAGAAAAATATCTTATTGTCCCTCAATCGGCAATTCTTCTGCTTATCAGGAACGATTCTTTCGATATATAATTTTATAAAAGTTGCACACCTCCAAGGCTTGGCTTCATCCTTGGAGGTTTAGTTTCCTCTCCCACCTGTCCCGAATTCCGCAAGGGATGACACACCTGTCCGCCGTCTCCGGTCTCCAATCATCATTCTTCAATCGTCAATCATCATTCATAATTCATAATCCCGCAAGGGATGATATTATTATAGCAAAAACGATCCCAATAATAAACCCTTCCAGAGCCCCAGCGGGGTTATATACCCGCCTAGTCGGGCATACCTGTCCGCCGCCAGGCGGATTAGTATTACGTCATTCATAATTCATCATTCATAATTCATAATAATTCTTAGTCCCGTCAGAGACGAAATACCTGCCTAGTCGGGCACACCGGTCCGCCGCCAGGCGGATTAGTATTACGTCATTCATAATTCATAATTCATCATTCTTCAATCGTCAATCAAAAGGAGGTTGAATTGCTTATATTGTAAATTAAAAGTTAATCTTTTAATTTACAATGTAGATTAGCAGTTGTATATTTGTAGTGAATGACACTACACATATTGTAGATCCTTAAAAATCATTTAAATTTATGTCCCGAATTATATTATGCTTTTAAAATTTGACTGGGACCAATGGAATGTACAAAAGAATGAAACAAAACATGGCGT
>Ga0116130_1001263_pt1 | contig 14737 bp, 17 predicted proteins | sample June2015DPH_17_5_FD_89733 | JGI IMG/M metagenome (GOLD analysis project Ga0116130, IMG submission 89733) | Peatland microbial communities from SPRUCE experiment site at the Marcell Experimental Forest, Minnesota, USA - June2015DPH_17_40 | ecosystem: Environmental > Terrestrial > Soil > Wetlands...
ACAAAGGGCGGAACGGTTCTTAATCCTACGGCTCCAATCAACGTCATTGTGTGGTTTGCGCCATATTCTTTCACGATCACAAACGTTTTGGGGTACACTTCAGGGACGACAGGATCGGTGATAAACGCGCAGAGGAACGGTTCTTTACCTCTTTTGGTGAGCAATTTGACCCTTGGAAGCGCAAATACTTGGACGGATGGAGGGGCAGTACAGAACACGGCGGTTTCAATCGGTGATAAACTGGAAATCGTGATAGTAAGCGTTTCAGGGACGCCGACAGAGATTGCTATAGAAATTCAGGGTACGAGGCCATAGATGGAGATTCTCCCCGATTCCCGATGCAAGAACGCGACAGGAGTAGTGCAGATAAATGGGGTGAATCATGTTCCTATTTTCTGTATGAATTGTGGAACACCGGGAGGATTGGTTACCGAGAGAGGGATAAACTTTGTTGGGTGGATGTGTGACTCTTGTCAGGAGAAGTATCCTTTGCCGCCAGGAACCTATGCATTACCGGATGACGAGCATAATCGTAAAGTGGCAGAGGAATTGGCAAAGGTTGGGCCTCTGAATCTCAACAGGATAGCGGAACTTTTGAAGGATGACCGTAGTACTTTGGCGCGGCTTGCCAGAGACAATCCAATTTTCGGTAGCAACTAAGGAGAATCACAATGGCACAAATGGTCTATGTTGACGGGTTAGCAACCCCCGGAAACTTCACAACGAGCGGTTCGGCAAACACGGAAGTCGGTGCTATTGACTTCTTAGCGGCAGCAACAGGGCAGAGCGTAAACATGCTTGCGCTAAGTTGCGGCGGAAAAAGCTCAGGCTTGACAACTCTGACTGCAATCGCACTCCGTGTGCGCAAGTATGGAACCGCTTCAACGGGTGGAACTGGCTCATCTATTGTCGCGGTGGACCCAGCAATGCAGGCGGCTACGCACACGTCGAATACAGGCCAAACTTTAGGGTCTACACCAACCTATTTGATGAGCGTGATCTTTGGTGCAGCGGGTCCGGGTGGATGGGTAGCTCCTAACCCTGATGCCATGCCACGTTTGAAGGCTGCGTCTACTACAGCTTCTTTGGATATTGTTTCAACCACAGGCGGAACGTCATTGCCGTTTGAACTCACGGCTCAGATTGTAGAACTGTAAGGAGCGGCGATGGCAAGGCAGTATTTCAACACTCTTCTCGCGGATTCTCTTGTTGCGGCGCTTGCTACTACGCCGACGACCACTCAGACTGCTCTCTTCACTCAAGCACAAGCGAATCTCTATCTGCCTGTACCGTATGGAGCGAACGCCCCATCGGTCGGGCAGGTATTCCGGTTCGTGGTCGGTGGGATTATCACCACGCCAGCCACAGGCACCCTCATCATAACCCCGTACTACGGGTCGAACACCGCAACGACTACGTTCGGCACGAGCATGGGTGCCAGCGCCGCGCAGACCGTGACAGCCAGCCTTTCAAGCGCGCCATGGAGGCTGGAAGGGTCGTTGGTATTCCGCTCGATCTCCGCGACCGCTTCTTCCTCCACGGCATGGCTCACCGGAACTTTCTGTTCACAGGGAACTCTTGCGACGGCTGGTGGCGGATGGACTATCGTTTTTGGCTCAACTGCCGCAGTGACCGTGGACACGACAGGAACGGTGACAACGAATTCGCAAAATTTGAATTTCTCAGTGACCTTCTCCGTGACCGGGGCAACGGTCACCGTCGAATACACAGCGATGCAATCGCTGAACTAATATGCCGCATGTAACCGGCACAGTCGGCGCGCACGGCCCGATCAAGCCGTTCGAGTTCTTCACTGAATCACCCGCCAATCCGCCCGCCCAAACGGCGATTGACGACGGCTCCGATGGGTGGGACGGATTAGCTAGTACCTTCGGTCAGACAGCGGTAGCAATCGCCGCATCTCTTGCGTTAACCGTCTCCATGACGGCGGCGGCGCAACAACCGTATATCCAAGATGAGCTTCCGCAACAGGCTACTGTAGTCGATGATATTCAGTGGCAGAATCCTACTTTCCCCATTGCTCCGTCATGGAACATTCAACAGTTCCTTGTTGACACGGATTACATCCCACAGATTTCGGTTGATGAACAGTACAGGGTCGAGCCGGTACAGCCTGTCGCTTTTGAGTCCGACTGGACAACCCCACTCATCTTCACGGACCCGGATTATCCTCCGCAAATAGGAGTAGATGAGAGTCCTTGGCAGAACCCTGTCCAACCTTTCTCTCCAGCATGGAACCAGCAAGTAACATTCTACGATTCCGATCCTCTTCCTTCGCTGGTTGATGAGGTTTACTGGTTTTATTCTACTCCGTTTAATCAGCCTTCATGGAATATTCAACTATCTCAACCCGACATCGACTACGTACCGCCCATAGCCGCAACAGTTGTAGATGAAATCTATGCTCTTCCTCTGCCGTCAAGCGTTCCTGGTGCGGATTGGTTTACTCAGCCTGTTACGGTAGATGGAGACTACACACCTCAAATCTCAATAGAGGAGCAATTCTGGCAGAACCCTGTAATTCCTGTCCCGCCACAGGCGAATCTACAGTCTCCAGTACCACTCGATGCAGATTATCTTCCACAGATCACAGTGGATGAGCAGTACTGGATAAACCCTGTTAAGCCGCAGGTTCCTGGCGCGGATTGGACCTACCAGCCACCGCCTGTTGAGGATGACTACTTACCATCTCTTTCGATAGACGACACGCCGTGGGTCAATCCTGTAGCGCCGGTAGCGCCTCAGTGGAACGCTCAACCCCCTACGGCTCCAGACGCAGATTACATTCCTCAGATAGCCGTTTCTGATGACGTTTGGCAGAATCCTATTGCGCCGCCAGGACCAGGAGCGGATTGGAATAAACCGCTGGTCACAGTTGATGAGCAGCGGGTTACCTACGTTGCGCCGCCGTTAGTTCCTGAAGAAATTTACTGGATAAACCACGTCAAGCCGACAGGAATAGAGAACATTCCTTTACAGCAGTGGACGTTTGATGAGTGGGGATTACCGATTGCGCCGTCAGTGACGACATCGTTTGTGGTCTGGCTAAATGATGATTAGTAAGAGAACTGTTGCGCTATCTGTGTTTTGGGGTACAATAGGGACGTTGAGCAATGGCGACCGGGAGCCAGCCGTTCTCTAAGGAACAACTTGATGTAAGTTGTTGATAGGAGGGAACTTGGGAGGCTTTTTCAGCGCACTCTTCGGCGGCCAAAATTCCGTTTTGAATTCCGACATCGGTAAAATGGGGCAAATTGGTGGATTTGCCACTGATACAGGAGAGAAGAATATCTCTGCTGGCAGCGATTTTATGCGTGCCTTGACCAGCGGGGATGCTTCAAAGATAAGCCAAGTTCTTGCGCCAGCTATTTCTGCTGCGAAAACATCGAATCAGCAGACCCAAAAGACAAATGCAGAGATGGGCACTCGTTCAGGCGGGACGGCTGCGACCAACGCGGCAAGTAGCGATAAACTCCATTCTGACATAACAAACCTCACTGGGAGTCTCACAGGAAACGCTGCGTCGAATCTGTTGAGTTCGGGAACTAGCCTGTTAGGGCAAGGAGCGGCGGCAACACAAGGGGAGGCCGATCTATCTCAAATCAGATACCAGAACTGGATGGACAGCATCCTTGGGAAGGGGATTACAACAGCGGTATCGGCGGCAGAGACTTATGCCTTGGGAGGTATGGGGGGGGCTAAGAAACCAAAGGAAAATGACGACGATGATGATTCGTAACATACGGGATGGGACAAGAAAAATCAAAGGAAGGAAAGCATCATGGCAAACGACGCAGCATGGCAAGCAGGAGTGGATATTGCATCAAAGCACAAGGACGACAAGAAGAACAAAGGTTCATGGGGAAACTTTGGTCAGACTCAGCAACCGAAGGAAAGCGGCTGGAAGAAAGCCATGCACGTCCTGTTTCCTATTTCCAACTTCGACAAAGGCGGTAAGGTCAAAAAGACGGGCGTATACAAGTTGAAAAAGGGTGAGCGTGTATTGACCGTAGCGCAGCAAAAAGCGCATGGATTGAAAAAGGGCGGAAAGAAGAAGTCTACGTCTCGCAAGCGTGTTTCGTCGAAGGGATAATTTCAATGGCAAATGCTGAGGCATGGGCAGAAGGCGCAAGGATAGGATCAGAACTTGCACAGGAGCGCCGCGCCCACAAGCAAGCACTGTATGACCAGCAATTTCAGGATAAGCACGATGAAATTCAGGGCATGATCGACAATCTTGGAACGAAACTTGCGGCTTTTTCTGAAGACAAAAGGAATACCCGAGATTACCTCAAGATGCAGGACCAACTAGCACAAGCCATCCAATCAAGAGACGCGCACTGGAAGAGTTTAGATCATCCTAACGCGATTCAGAAGTTTGGAAAGATGCTTGGCAAGGACTTGAGGTTTAAGAAGCAAGCAGCACCTATTCCTGTCGCGCCTCCGGTCTACGGACAGCCTACGATGGACGTAAACGGAGAAAAGGTACAAGGCCCACAGACGCCAGCACAGAGGAGAGCGGCGGCGGAGGCTAGTCAGCTAGTAGCGGCTGCACCGCTGTCTCCTGAGCAGCAAGCGACTACGACAGCTAATGCTGGAGCGGCAGGTAATTTGGCGTCAATTCAAGCCGCTTTGAAAAACTTCGATACGCTTAATCCTGATGCGACACAGGAGGAGCGGAATAGTTTCCGTAATACTTTGATACAGAGAGGGCTGCTTGGACAAGAGAAGCCAACTCTGAAACTATACACTCTGCCAGATGGAACAAAAGCATGGTTGGATGCTACCCGTCCAGACCTGATTCCTCCAGGTTCTACGGCAGCAGTTACGGAGACGGAAGGTACTCGTAAACGTGCCGACTATGAAGAGTTCAAAAAGAAGAATCCTACATATAACGGTTCATTTGAAGAGTGGACGGCTTTAGAAGCAGCTAAAGGAAGAGCACAGGCTCCGAAACCTGAGACTTTCGATACACAGTATAAGGCAATTCTGGTCAAGGAAGCGTCTGGACAACCTTTAACAGCAGATGAACAGGCACATAAGGCGGCATGGCAGATTTACAACAAAGAAACAAAAATTGATCCCGGTGTAGCAAGAGCGGCGGCGTTCGGTGCAATGCGTTATATCCCTATAATCGATCTCAACAATCCCGAAAAAGTTGTAATGATGCGTGCAGGAGATGCGGCTAAGGCAGGAGCAAGCACACCACAGAGTATTGGATTTAAGACAGATGCGGCAATCACTCGTTATATGACGAGCGGTCAGGGTGCGACTAATATCAACTACTTCAACACAGCCACAGGCCACTTGGAACTTTTAAGGCAAGCTGGAGAAGCATTGAATAACGGTGATTATCCTGCATTCAATAGTTTTGCAAATCGTTTTGCAACTGCGACAGGTGATCCCGCACCAACAAACTTTGATACCGTAAAAAGCGCCGTAGCTGGTGAGCTATCCAAGACGTTTAAGGGCACAGGAGCAACAGATCAAGAAATCGCCGAGATTAGCACTACGCTCAATAATGCGCAATCTCCGCAACAGATTGTAGGATCAATAACGTATTACACGAAACTAATGGGAGAGAAATTAGATGCCTTGAAGGGTCAGTATGAGGCTGGAAAGACAGGAAAGCCGAACTTTCCAACGCCTCCACCAGGATTGGGAGACGGAACCACACCGCAAGGAGGAGGGAATACCACCCCTAAATCTAAAGGGAGGCGTAGTATCAAAGGTGCTATGAAGTTGCCAGAAAACAAAGGGAAGACGGAAGCAGAAGTCACAAAACATCTGACTGATTCTGGCTATACTCCGGTGAAACCATAATGCCACCAAAGAAACAACCCGTCGCGGATATTTACGCGAATCTACCTGAAGCTCCAGAGCAACAGGACATTTACGCGAATATGCCTGATGCGTTTGCTGCGCCAGCAGACAACACAGAAGGTAAGTTTAGAATGCGCACCCCAGAAGGCACAGAAATTAGTGTCCCTTACAGCAGGGTTATGGATGCCTATAAGTACGGATACAAGATTCATCCTGACGACAGGAATAAGTTCGGCGATGCCAAAGTTGCCGAATTGAAAAGAAAAGGACTTAAAGGTACATTCAATCCCGATACAGACTTGCCAGAGGCGTTTGATGTAGTGAAAGCGTCTCCGCCTACAGGGTCGCTGGATTGGATTAAACAAAAAGGTAACGCTATACACGAGGGTATAGTAAATGCTCTTCCTACTATTGGAGGCATTGCTGGCGGTGTACTCGCTGGAGGGGCAGGACTAGAGACTGGACCGCTTGATGCCTACGTTATAGCTCCAGCGGGAGCGGCGGCGGGTGGTGGGTTAGGAGAAGATATTCGCCAATCCATAGAGGAGTTTGAACATCCTTACGACCACAGAATGACCGCCAAGGAAGCGGCAGGTCATATTGCCGGTCAAGCAGCAGTGCAAGCAGGAAACGAAATAACGGGACGTTTCGCAGGCAGGGTACTATCTCCGGCTGCGAAATTTTACGGTGAGACCGCTATAGAATCAGACAAAGCTGGATTTAGGATGCTTCCTTCTGAGGCGAGAGGAACTAAGCCTAATGTATTTGAGACATATCCAAAGGGTTCTATTTTTACGTCTGGAAAAATGTCTGAATGGAGAATTGCACAAAATAAAGAAACTGAGCAAGCGGCAAAAGATTTAGCAGATTCTATATCGACTAAATCGTTAAGTAAAACCTCATCCAGAGAGGAGGCTGGAAAGGTTATTCGTAGCGGTATTGAAAAACACATGGAGAAGTTCCGAGCTATTCAAACCTCCATGTACAACAGGATCAATAAACTAGCTAGTGGAGTTAATCCTTCGCGCACTGATATGGTTGCGTTCGCCAAGCAAGAACTGCAAAGATTGAACGCCGCCCAAAAAGCGGGTGGTGCCACTCAAATGACTCCATTCCGTCAAAGGCTTCAAAGTATTGTGGATAATAAGATGCCCACTGCCCCATTCAATGCAATGAAGGATTTGAGATCGGCTTTGCTTGCTGAGGCAAGAGATGATAATGATCTATTATCCGGTCCGGAAAAGGGATTCTTGAAGAAGATGGCTGGAATAATAGACAACTCAATAGAGGATAGTCTCAAAAAATCTGGAGTTAAAGGACTGCCGGAATTATGGCGTTCCGCTAATTCCATGACCCGCGAAGAGCATGAGATGTTTGAAAAGAAACTCATTGAAAACCTAGCGGCCAAGAAAAATCCGGAAGATATAGCTCTTGTGTTAAGAGGGAACTCGCCGAACGCGATTTCTCAAATTGGAATACAAGAGACAAGAGACGCGATGAGCGTCATACCTAAGCAAATGATCCCTCGTGTTCAAAAACAGATTCTTTTGGACACAATATATGAAGCGACAGGAAAAGAAACAAAAGCGTTCGATGAAAAACTATTTGCCAAGAGAATGCTTCAAATAGGAGATGAGAGAGGAGAGGTATTATTCGGTAGAAATTGGCCTAAAATAAGGGATTTTTCGGAATTATTGAACAAGATAAGCGAGAGCGGTGGCTTACAAGCTGCATCTCTATCAAATCCAGAAATAGCCAAGCAAACAAGCAGGTTTATTTTGGAAACAGTTTTTGCAGGAACAGGTGCTCACGTTACAGGCACTTCACTTACAACTGCTGCAATTCCTGTGATGTCAGAGGCTATTTTATGGAAGACTGCTGCTGCTGCTCTCACCCATCCAGCGGCAGCGGAAAAAATAATCATTGCAATGCAAATCCTTCCCCGGTTAACTCCTTACGCTGGAAGCGGAGCATATTACATTCATAAGGAAGCGCATAGGGACCATACTAAGCCATCACATAATATAGAGGATATAAAGAAGCAGGCAGAGGAACTTCAAAAGTCAATGCACTTAGGAGGATTCGCACCTGCACCGAAAGAGACACCACCACCTGCTCCGGGGCCACAGTCGAATACAAAGCCTGTATGGACTCATGTGTTTAATCCCACCACGGGCGCAATTGAGGCTGTCTGATGGCCGAACCCAAGCGGAAACTCGTCAAAGTGGACGATAGCATTATTGCTTTTCCTGACGCGATGCCAGATGAGCACGTCGCAAGAGCTATAAAGTCCTTTCGCGCAAAGAAAACTCCTCAACCTCTAGCGACAGAGGAATCGGAACAGGACCGTCAACTTAAGCCTGCACAGCCGTTAAGCACTGCAATTCCTAGCCTTCCACAGTGGGCAAATACTCCTTTGTCTCCTATCCTCGATAAGAAAGTGGATTATGTAGATCGCGCTCTGTGGCCGGGAGGAACTGCGAACTGGGATAAAGGTACAGCGGCAGCGGAAGCCGATAAACAGAAATTCATGACTAACCATCCTATCGGCGGTGGGATATTTGAGGGCGTTTCTGAGACGGCTGAGGGACTGACGACACCGGCCAATTTAGCGTTGATGATATTAGCGCCGGAGTCAAAGATCATGAGCGGTCTGTTCGCTATCCAGTCGCTCCACGGCTCGTACAAGGACGTAGAAGAGGCTAGGAAGGCTTACAGGGAGGGAAGGAACGCCGAGGCAAGCAAGTACGCCACACAAGCCATCCTGAATCTAGGAATAGCTGGTCTAGCAGGGCATCACGCAGTCAAAGATATTCCTGTTCCTGAGCCGGTAAAGGCGTTCATGAAAGATGAAAGTGGATTTGTCGATCCAATCAAGCAATGGCCTCAATTCAAGCAGTGGTTCGGGAACTCTAAGGTTGTAGAACAAAACGGAGCACCACGCGCTGTATTTCATAGCACCCCAGAAGAGTTTGATGAGTTCGACCCACGTAAGAGCCACGATATAGGAATCCATTTTGGTACGCCTGAGCAAGCAGACGCGGCGGCAAAACCTATAGGAAAATACAGAGAAGGTACTCGCCTTATTCCAGCCTACATTAAGGTGGAAAATCCTCTTCGCGTTAAGGATATGTTCTCCACATTGAAAAACAGATTCATAAACCGAGCAAAAATCCTAACGTTGGATACGCCGGGACTGTATTTCAGCAGTGACGAAAGGGCAGAGATTTACGACGCCGCAAAAAAGGCTGATGCGGCAAGGAGTAAAGCAGGCGGGGATTATAGTATTGAGCTAATCCCAACCAACGCAAAGTTGCGAGAAGAATACAATACTCAAAGCAAACGGTTTTGGAGTGTAGCTGAGAAAGCGATACGACGTAACGGTTACGATGGTCTTGTCTACAACAATAAAGTGGAAGGCAAAGGAGACAGTTACGCTGTATTTGAACCTACGCAAATCAAATCCGCCATCGGCAACAGTGGAGCATTTGATCCTAAGAGCGGAAGCCTAACAGACCCACGTGCTCCCAAACTTGCCGACGTAAAGGCTAAAGCAGCCGAACTCAAGCCCACCACTGCGTACAAGTCAGCAGACCAGTCTCAGCCGTTCTACCTAAAGTCTGAGAACCTGATTAACGAGAAGATGAAAGGTCCAATGCCCGCAGAGGACGTTCACAGGATGCTCTTATCGAACGGGGTAAAGCCAGAGGAGATGAAGTGGACAGGATTGGATGAATTGCTAACGTCAAAGGGCAAGCAAAAGGTAACGCCACAGGAGATTCAGGAGCATCTGGCAGGGAATAATCTTCAGATTCAGGAAGTGACAAAGGGTGCTCCTTCCCGCCCTTCTAGTGGCCTAACTTTTGACAGTGTTGCGAATCAAGAGTACGGGAAACCATTCAGCGAGTTGACAGATAAGGAAAAGGGGATCGTAAAGCGCGTCTTTGATGAACAGTTGGATTCTTTTCAAGCAGGAGAACCAACCAAGTTCGGCTCCTACGCTCTTCCCGGCGCAGAACCAGGATCATACAGAGAACTACTGGTAACGATGCCACCGAAAACAGCGCCACAACATTTCATCGCGTACAAAGGTGGTCCAACAATAGGGCAAGGATACGCTAACCTAACGGAAGCGCAATCTGAGATGGCCGATCTGTTTCCTAATCGAGACGATATTGAAATTCGTCAAGGTAGAGGCGACAGGTCCACAACAACTAGGACACCTGAGAATTTCCGCTACTCTCACTGGGACGAACCCAACGTACTAGGACACGTCAGATTCAATGACAGGACTGGTCCTAACGGGGAGAGGATTTTGCATCTGGAGGAGCTTCAGAGCGATTGGGGACAACATATTAGGAGCGAAGGAGTTAAAAAATCCCCTGTGGAATTAGCCAAACTCCCGATGAAAGCCGCAAGACACGCTGGATTTTGGGAAATCCATACTGAAGATGGACAATTCGTAACGAACGTACAAGAGTGGGAACATCCAGATGTTAAAACTGATGAAGATGCCATAAAGGAGGCGCGTAGAAGGATAATTGAAGCTCCGAACAGGACGAAGATTGTGAATAAAGGTCATCCCGACATGCCCTTCAAGAAGACGGAGGATTGGGCAGGACTTCTCTTTAAGAGAATGATGCGCTATGCCGCAGAAAAAGGATACGACGGTATTTCATGGACACCGGGAGAGGAACAGGTAAAAAGGTATCCTAATCTTTCGGAAGTCACAGACAGGTTGATGTATGATCCAAAAACAGAAACGTTGAGGACTTGGAAATACGATAACAATGAAAGCCAATCGTTCAACGTCCCGCCTGAAAAGCTGTCGGATCATATAGGAAAAGAGGCAACACAAAGGCTATTGAACTCTCCGCTAGAAGAAGGAGAGCATGTTTTGGAAGGAGAAGGCTTAATAACAGGCGGCAAAGGACAGCGTGTGTTTTATGACACGATGGTTCCGCAAATGGCCAACAAACTAGGAAAGCAGTGGGGCGCGAAGGTAGGAGAAACGAAAATAAATACTGGACGCCCTACATCTGGCGAGGGTTGGGAACAAACAAAGATGTGGGACCAGTTAAGATCAGATGGGCGTCGTGGACAGATGCCATTATATGCAATCTTTGATAGAGGGGGGAATTGGGTAGGCACAACGGGTGACCCATCTTCGGTAGATGATTCTGGAGGGGAAGAAACAGCCGTAAAAGTAATAGACGAAAAAGGAAACCTACTCAAAGATGCGAAGTTGCCATCTACACAGAAATCCGTCCCCTACCTTCCCATCACTCCCCAGATGCGGGCAGGAGTCAAGTCTATTCCTTATTCTCTTTTCTCTATTCCTCTGGCTGCTGGTGCGCTAACATTGCAACAGGTGAAGGCGCAGGGTGATGAATTGCAAAAGAAATTCAAGCCGACAGGAGTGACAAAGTGATTGAACTAGCTGAAGGTGTTTGGATTGCTCCAGAGCATGTAACGATGGTCAAAGAGGCGGGAGAGGATAAATGCCTTATCTATTTTGTAGGTCAAAGCACGTTGGAAGGGTTTGCTCTTCCTTACCCGGCAAGTGAAGTCGCAGAGGCGATTGAGGACTCGTTTTGCGATGACGGAAATGACGTAGAGGATGAACCGGACGAAGAAGAATAGGAAAATGATTGGATTAAATAATCCTCGAAGTCCATGTATTATTGCCGTTTAGATGGCACGAATATACTTGAAACACCATGCCTATGGTGTGTCTGCTACACAGGGTCAAAGGAGGATTATCCTGCACTTATCGACTTACATAAGGTCAAGTGGATGCGTAAAAATTTGAAAAGACACAACTTAGGTCTTGACAAGAACATAAGAATGTGCCTTTGATAGGGAATGAGTGTTTCTGCTGAATCCGCAATCGCGCAACCGCTCAACCGTGTTCCTTCTTCAGCCGGTCCCGAACCTCAACCTCAGCCAACTGGGACTGTAGTAGAACTGTTTGAGGCTTGTCTCGAATTGGCTGCTCTTCGCGCAAGGCGTCGGCTAGAGAGTTGTAGACTTCATCCGACTCTTCAAGGAAAATCTTGTGAGCCGTCAGCCAATCCACCTCTGGATGCTCCTGTAAATAGCGGTACTCCTGAAACGTCATCCACAGATGCCTATGAGCAAACAGGAGTTCGGTAAATAGCAACATTTCAGCTTCTTTCATTTCTTCTTGTTCTCCAGTTCATCAATTCGCTTAATGATTCGGTTTGCCGCGTGGTCGATAGTCATTTTCAGAATCCAGGTCCAGCAAGTACCTGCAATAAGGGCAACATAAACGATTTGGTTGCTAGTCATATTCGTTTTCCTCGAAACTACAGGAGTGTGCCAAGATGCAAACGCTGCTAACGCAAGCCGAATTGATCTCCATTTACGACAGGCTGGCATCGGAAGATTTAGGTATTCCAACGCCCCTGTATTCTCACCGCGAACATCTCTTGTTGGCCCTTAAAAGGTGGATCGAGTCATTCGGGCCAACGACGGAATATGACAAATGGTTCAACTCAATTTCGACCAGTTAATTGCTCCGAACAGTGTTCCATCGCTCTTGATTTGGACTTGGGCCAGCCAAGCGGTGCAGTTTGTGTTACGTGCCGCTCTTGCAACGATGGCTTTCTGTTCCACCAACTCACCCTTCCGCCGTTGTGGTACACTACGGCTAGAAAGGGTCAGGGTAGCGATCAGGGGGGCAACCCTGGCGGCTATCGGCCCAGCGCAACAGCTAAATTAGGTATATCCCCGCCACTCGCCACGAGCAGCCGGTACTTCTATGCGAATCTTCGCACAGGACTGGCCCTACATGCAATCCCCACGCTATTCGGAGTCTTCTTCCTCAAAGATCAGCCACTCGACATCGCCGCGCGAGACGACCATTCTGCCAGGTTCAATGGAAAACTCCGCCGTCGTCACATCAAACTGCCCAAAGGAATGCATAGCTTTCCCCACGACTCCAACCAAAGACTGCTCCCAATCCAGCCCGCAGATTCGGACAGAGAGCGCGTCCTCCGGCTGGCCGCGCTCTATGACTGTCACTTTGAGCCAAGTTTTATCCTTGCTCCACGTCGAGAATTTCTCGAATGCTTCAGATGCAGAAGCCATGTTCTTCTTCACCCTCTTTTTTCGCATGTGCGCTAATGCGAAGACTTTGACGCGCGATGCAGACGGGAAGTGCGACCGCGCAAGTCAAGCGTTCATTGCGGCACTGGAAGGCATCACCGGCCCACCGGATTATAGTATTCTAAAAGCGCATCCTCAATCAAAGGGATAATTGTTCCGATCGGTAAACAAAACCGGCGAATTTTGGCCCGTTTGAGCTGGTTTTGAGCCAAAGGACAACGCTTTTCCGCCCAAATCCCCGAATATCCGCGCCTTCATTCGCCTTTGCCTGGCGCGTATAATCGCTCCGGCGTCTCAACGGAAGGAAGGAGTCTGCGAATGCGCGCCAAGCTGCTTCTCGCGATTGCGTTGTCCGCCGCCGCCATTCTTCCCGCGAACCCCTCCCCTACGCCAAATTGAAGGGCGGGGATAATCCGTTCTAGTCGCTGGCAGGTTCGGCACGTGTACGGCGTGGGGATGTGCCGATTACGTCCTTGAGCGGCAAGGGTTTGGTGCTGATGATCTTCCGAAGTACAGCATCGAACTTGTCTTTATCCACCATTATTTCTTGAGGTTCTGGCGAAGGTGTGTCCATTGGGAATATCCTAACATCTTATCGAAAAAACACTTGCATAGACGTGCAAGATCAACTACACTAGGCAGCGTAACCAGTAGTACCGAGTGCCACTCGGAATCCCGATGGCACCCGGCATGAAGGTTGGTCTGGAGTGTCCGCTCCAGTCGGTACAGCAAGGACGAGGAAGAATCTTAAGCATAGTACTCCTCGTTTGTCGGCTTTCTGCTGTTTTGGTGCTCCCACACCGTTCAGATCAGGATTGCCGAACCTCGTAATATCCAAGCCCCGGTCCTAAGCCGGGGCTTCGGTTTTTCCCTCTCCTTTCGTCCAAAGTTTCGCTAGACCTCTCTTGCCAACATTCTGCACTTGGTCCTCCAGCGAGACCAAGGCTTCATTTACGGCGATCATCGGCGTCTGGGAAACGAACACAAAGCCACTTCTCTGCATGGCGTCGGCGATTTCCTGAGTAGTTATTCCTGGATGTCCAGCAGGCGGAAGAGTTTCCCAGACCCTGCGCTTCAGTTCCCCGTAGGGCCGTGGCCGTGGTCGTATGGAGAAGTTGCCAGTCGTCGGCGGCGCGGCAATCTGGCTGATTCTGGGGTCAAGGAAGACGGCTTTTGCCCTTTCCCAGAATGCCACTTCCTCTTTGGCTTTCGCCAACTTTTCGTCAATCGTGTTGAGATCAATACTTGGCATGTTCCTCATTACCCATTTAGATTCTCCTTCTACGCAGAGGAGTTGTCAAGATTCTTTACTATGCAAATATGGAATGTGCGAAACTCCGCACATTGCCAATGCCTGATCTTGCAGAGCAGCTAGGAACTCGGATTCGAGCCGCCAGAATCTCCAAGGGACTCCGACAGGAGGAACTCGCGGCGCGCTCCAACATGACGCGCGCGCACATCAGCCACATAGAGAACGGCCAGTTTAATATGCGCTTAGAAACACTTGAAGGGATTTGCAGAGGCTTACAGATTCAACCATTTACATTATTTGAGGGGATCAATATAGATTAGCGCCGTCCCTATAATCCTACGTCAAAGTGATAATCGTCCTAATTGATAAACACAGTAGGTTACCTAAGGAACCTCTGAAAAGCGCCGAGTTAGAAGAGTCCGTCGCCGGTATTTTTCTGCAAGGGCATGAAATCAGCGCATTTTCGTATGTCCGGCAGGTCGTTTAACCCGCCGGAAGCCGCCGTGGCCT
>Ga0116130_1001266_pt1 | contig 14647 bp, 10 predicted proteins | sample June2015DPH_17_5_FD_89733 | JGI IMG/M metagenome (GOLD analysis project Ga0116130, IMG submission 89733) | Peatland microbial communities from SPRUCE experiment site at the Marcell Experimental Forest, Minnesota, USA - June2015DPH_17_40 | ecosystem: Environmental > Terrestrial > Soil > Wetlands...
CGCTCGATCTCGCTGCGGATGGTCACGTCGACCTCAAGCTGCTTACCGGTTTCTATCCCGACCTCACCTCCTCTGGCCTGGTCACCATGAATATGACCGTCGGCGGGACCCTCGCCGATCCTTTGCCCCAAGGTCATCTTCAATTTGTGAATGGCTCGCTCTCTTATGCGACTTTACCGAGTGGCTTGAGCGAAGTCAGTGGCTCTCTTCTGTTTACTCGCGATCGCCTCCACATCGAAACCCTCACCGCCCGCACCGGTGGTGGCACTCTCACTTTTCAGGGGGACGCCAGTTATCTCCATCAACAGCTGAATTTCAACCTCACCGCTTCCGGCAAGGACGTTCGCCTTCGCTATCCGCCCGGAGTCAGTTCTACAGCTGATGCTGATCTTCACTGGGTAGGCACGCGCTCCGCTTCGTCGGTCTCAGGCCAAATCACCATCAACAAGATCGCCGTAACTCCCGGCTTCGATTTCAGTTCCTACCTGGAGCGCGGCCGCCAGGGCGCGGGCCTCGCAATTTCCAACTCTCCGCTCAACAGCATCAAACTCGACATCCATGTTCAGACCGCGCCTGAACTCCAGATGCGCACCGCCATCGCGCGGCTCTCCGGTGACGCCGATTTCCGCCTCCGCGGCTCCATCGCGCGCCCCGCCGTTCTTGGCCGCGTCGATATTCTCGAAGGCCAAGCCACATTTCACGGCACCCGGTTCACCCTTGAACGGGGCGATATCACCTTCGCCAATCCGGTTTCCATCGAGCCTCAGCTCAACCTCCAGGCTTCCACTCACGTTCGCAATTACGATCTCAACATCACCGTCACCGGAACGACGGATCGCGGTCTCAACATCAACTACCGCTCCGAACCACCTCTGCCCAAATCCGACATCGTCGCCCTGCTCGCTCTCGGCCGCACCGGCAATGAGTCTACTCAACTCCAGGAACAGTCTGGCCAGAGCGTTTTTTCCGATCAGGCTACCGCCCTCATCCTGAGCCAGGCCTTGAACACCACCGTCAGTAGCCGATTGCAACGTTTGTTCGGCGCCAGCAATATCAAGATCGATCCTCAGGGACTCACCACCGAGACCAATCCCATCAGCAACGGCCCGCAGATCACCATCGAGCAGGAATTCGCCAACAACGTGTCCTTGACTTATTCCACTAACGTCTCTCAGAGCTCGCAGCAGATCATCCAGGGCGAGTACTATTTCAATCGCAACCTTTCGGTCGTCGGCACCCGCGATCAGAATGGTGTCGTCAGCTTCGACCTGCGCGTTCGCCGGCGTAAGAAATAACTCTGAGATAGTTTTGGGTGCACGAGTGCTCCAGTGCCGCAACGGGAGCAAGCGAAAGCGTCACAGAAGCAGGCACAACCGTGGAAGAACGGCGCTTTCAGCGTCGCGTAAAGCGACTAGAATAGACCGGGCTTTAGCCCCTGAGGTTCGCTCCGAGCAGCCAATGACCATCACCGCCCGTCAGCGAATGGTCGACTCTCAACTCCGCGCCCGCGGCATCTCTGATCCGCGTGTACTCGACGCCATGCTTCGCGTTCCACGTGAGACCTTTGTTCCCGAACTCTACCGTGCCGAGGCTTACGAAGATCACCCGCTGCCGATCGCTGACGACCAGACCATTTCCCAGCCTTACGTCGTCGCCGTCATGCTCGAAGCCGTTCAACTCACCGCTACCGATATTGTCCTAGAAATCGGCACCGGCTCCGGATATGTTACCGCGCTCCTAGCGGAACTCGCCGCACAAGTGTTTTCCATCGAACGTCACCCCGACCTCGCTGCTGATGCTTGTGCGGCCATCGCCGGGCTCGGTTACCGGAATGTCAAAATATTTACCGGTGATGGCACGCTTGGCCTTCCCGCGTATGCTCCCTTCGATGCAATCCTTGTCTCCGCTGCGGCTCTCGAAGTTCCTCCCGCACTCCTCTCTCAACTCCGCGACGGCGGACGGATGATTGTCCCCGTCGGTCCACCCGATTCCCAGCAACTTCAATTCATTCGCACACTCAACGGCCAGCCCATCATCTCGCACCGTGACTCGGTTCGCTTCGTCCCTCTGATCTCAGACCAAACACGTTAGTGCTGGCAACGGCCCTCGTCGTTCGTATTCCCGATGTCCCAACGATTCGAGGGTGCGGCACAGGCTGAAGCATCTCTGAGAAGTCGATGGTTCTCCAGTCTGACAACCCAGAACTGTCTTACAATCTTCGTGTGCCCGTTCTTCACAACCTCCGCGTCACACTTGAAATGATCAAGTGGGAGCATTCCATCTTCGCTCTCCCTTTCGCCCTGTGCGGAGCCATGCTCGCCGCCTCCGGTCTTCCCACAGCCCATCAACTTTTCTGGATCGTCATCGCCATGCTGGCCGCTCGCTCCGCCGCCATGGCCTTCAACCGCCTGGCCGACGCCACCCTCGACGCCGCGAACCCCCGTACCAGCACTCGCGCTCTTCCCGCCGGACATCTTTCCTCCACCTTTGTCGCCACTTTTGTCGTCGTTTCCTGCGCCATTTTCATACTGGCGGCTTCGCAACTGAATCGCCTCACGCTCTGGCTTTCACCTGTCGCACTTGCCGTTCTACTGCTCTACTCCTACACCAAACGTTTCACCCGTCTCTCCCATCTTGTGCTGGGTTTCGCGCTCGGCATCGCACCCGCCGCCGCATGGATCTCCGTCCGCGGCTCCCTCGACCCTCGCATCCTGCTCCTCACCGCCGCCGTCACCTTCTGGGTCGCCGGCTTCGATGTCCTCTATGCCTGTCAGGATTTCGAATTCGACCGTCACGCCGGCCTTCACTCCATCCCTCGCCACGTCGGCATTGGCCCTGCTCTTTGGATCGCGCGCGCCTTCCATCTCATCATGCTGATCCTTCTCGTCGTGCTGGTTCCAGCCTTCGCCTTGGGCAAACTTGCGCTCGCTGGCGTCATCGCAGTCATGCTGCTCCTGCTCTACGAACACTCGCTCGTAAAACCCAACGATCTCAGTAAACTCAACGCCGCTTTTTTCACGATGAACGGCGTAATTTCCGTAGTCTTCGCCCTCTTCGTAGCCGCAGATCTCCTCCTCCGAAAGTAAGCGGAAAGAACAATGCGGAAACATCTCACCCAGCCGGCCCCGAGCGGAGCCGAAGGAGCTGTCCGCTAGGCGCAGCGAGGCAATGGGTTCCTTAGGTAACTCCAATCCCGGCTCTTGAAGCTGGTAGCATGAAGATTCCCGAACCCAAAACGCGTGCGATCATTTTTCCACTTCGCTTTCCTCCTCCTCGCGCTTCCCCTCCTGGCGCAGAGCAATTCCGGAGAACTTCGCCTCAAAATCACCGGCCCGAACACAGCGCCTGTCAAGGCTTCTGTCGATGTTTCTAACGACGCCATACAATTCCACCGCACTTTCTCCGCTGACGATGCCGGCCTTTCCGTGATCCGCAACCTTGCCTTCGGCTTCTATCGGCTCAAGGTTTGGGACGCAGGTTTCGCTCCCTACGACGGCCTCATCGAAATCCACTCCGCGTTGCCCACTGAATACATCGTCAAGCTCAGCATCGCAGCGGTCAGCACCGCCGTGAACGTAACCGCGGAAGCCACTCTTCTCGATCCCGACCGCGCCGGTGCCTCAAATCATATCGATCAGCAGGAAATCGCCGATCGTCCTACCTCGTTACCCGGCCGCTCGCTGGTCGATCTCATCAACTCCCAGCCCGGCTGGCTTTACGAAGGTAACGCCGTCCTTCATCCTCGTGGGTCCGAATATCAAACTCAATTTGTCGTCGACGGCATCCCGCTCACCGACAACCGCTCGCCCAGCTTCGGCCCTGAAATTGAAGCCGACGACGTCGATTCCCTCACCATCTACACCGCCGGCATTCCCGCCGAGTATGGACGCAAAATGGGCGGCGTCGTCGAAGTCAACACTCTTCGCGACGCACAGCTCAACGGCCGGCTTCACGGAGACATCGTTCTCTCCGGCGGTAGTTTCGATACGGCCGGCGCCTTCGCGCGCCTTCAGGATTCCTTTGGGAAAAACACGATTGGTCTCAGCGTCTCCGGAAATGTGACCGCCCACTACCTCAATCCGGTGGTTCCCGAGAACTACACCAACCGCGGCACCACTGGCGACTTCTCTTCAAGCTATGAGCGCGACCTCACTCCCGAAGATCGCATCACCCTCAGCGTGCGCCACGAGCTCAGCCGTTACGAGATTCCCAACGAACAGCCGCAGCAGTTTCCCGATCTTCGCACCCCTCCGAGCACTGTGCCCCAACTTCAAACCGCGGCCAATTTCGAAACCATGGGCATCGCTTCCTACCAACACATTTTTTCGTCCGATGTTTTGGCGAATGTTCGCGGTATGGTTCGCGACAACTCGAATGACCTCAACTCCAACGATGGCTCTTGGCCCATCGCGGCGTTTTTGCACAACAACTTCAGAGAGGGATATTGCAAGGCCTCGGTCTCCATCCACCGCGGCCACCATGAATGGAAGGTCGGCGTCGAATCCGACAATCTTTTTCTGCACGAAAACTTTAGCGATGTGATAACCGCAAATCCCAGCGACCCGCTCTATCCCTTCGATCCTGCTACGCCTTCGACCTTTGCCTTCGCCGGCAACCGCCCTGATCTCGAGCAGTCCGCCTTCGTTCAGGATCTCATCCGCCTCGGCAACTGGACCGTCAGTGCTGGCCTCCGCTGGGATCACTACCAACTCGTCATCAATCAAAATGCCATCAGCCCGCGCGTGGCGGTCTCGCATTATTTCCCGGCAGCGAATCTGATCGTCCACGCCTCTTATGACCGCATTTTCCAAACACCGTCTTTCGACAATATTCTCTTGGCCAGTTCGCCCAACGTCGTATCGCTGAACCCCGATGTTCTTCGCCTTCCGCTGGAACCTTCTCACGGCAACTACATGGAGTTCGGCGCCACCGAGAGCTTTCTGAGTCAATTCCGTTTTGACGCGAACTATTTTCGCCGCTACGTGAACAACTACGCAGACGACGATCAAATCCTCAGCACAGCCGTCAGCTTCCCTATTGCGTTTCGCAAAGCCGTCATCTATGGCGCGGAAGGGAAGCTCGAACTCCCGCACTGGAATCGCTTCTCCGGTTTTCTCAGCTATTCCTATATCGTAGGCAACGCCTGGTTTCCGGTAACAGGAGGATTGTTTGTCGGCTCGGACGCCGTCAATGCCAACACCCAACTCACCGGGCACTTTCCGGATTCGCAAGATCAGCGCAACACGGTCCGCGGCAGAATTCGCTATCAGCTGGCATCACGTTGTTGGTTAGGCAGTGGCTTTGAGTACGGCAGCGGCCTGCCCTTTGAATTCACCGGAACCCATGAGCAAGCCCTGATTGACTACGGCCAGCAGGTGGTCGACCGCATCAACTTTGCTGACGGTCGCATCAAGCCCACTCTATCTCTCGACCTATCCGCCGGAGCCGACTTCTACAAAAAAGAACAACGTTCCCTTCGTCTGCAAGCCGACGTCGAAAACCTCAATAACCGCCTGAACGTGATCGACTTCGGGGGTCTCTTCTCCGGCAACGCCATCGGTCCGCCCCGAAGCTACGCACTCCGCCTCGCAGCAACTTTCTGATGTCGATACAACCTGCGATGTCATCCTGAGCGAAGCATGATTTTCCTAAGGACAATGCTGCGCAGTCGAAGATCCCTACTGTCATTCACGGCTCATGCGCGCTTGAAATACTGCACCGCGCGCTCATGTTTCTTGGCCGCTGCGAGCGAAGAAAAGGTCCCAAGGTTCTTCCGCTTCCCAGTCTTCGCGTCTTTCTTGCGGGAATACAAACGATACTGCAGTTTGCGAATCATGCAACAAAGATGCATTTCTCTTGTCGCAGGTTGGCAAACGAAGACGGACGCTCATAGAGCGTCCCACGTTCAAGATATTTGTGTTGTCTTCTCTGTGCCTCCGTGGTGAGAATCGCTTCGTCACACCACGAAATACTTCGCCCCCGGATGATGCACCACCAGCGCCGAGGTACTCTGCTCTGGCTCCAGCAAGAATCCCGAAGTCAGACGCACTCCAACATTCTCTTCCGGCTTCAGCAGCACGAATAACTTTGTCTGATCCTCCAGATTGGGGCACGCCGGATACCCAAACGAATATCTCGACCCACGGTATTTCTGATGAAACAAATCACGAATGGCCGCCGCATCCTCGCCCGCAATCCCCAACTCCTCGCGCATCTTCTTATGATGCAGTTCGGCCAGCGCCTCCGCCGTCTCCACACTGAGCCCGTGCAGATACAAGTATTTCGTATACTCTCCGCCTTCAAACAACCGCTGCGTCTCCAGCGATGCCTTCGCCCCGATTGTCACCAGCGAAAATCCGATCACATCCATTTTCCCAGATTTTGCGGCAAAGAAATCCGAAATACACAACCGCCTACCCTCCCTCTGCCTCGGAAAAGTGAATCTCAGTAACTCTTTTGTTCCCTGCCCAGGCTTTGTCATGCCGAGCGAAGTCGAGGAACCTGCTGTTTTACCCGCAGCGTCCCCGCTCGGTGCTCGGTGCTCGGTGCTCGGTACTTCATACACCACCAAATCGTTCCCATCGCTCTGGCAAGGAAAATACCCGTACACTACTTTCGGATCGAACAATCCGGATTCTGCCACTTCCTCTTCGATCTTCTTCTTGATCGGCCGGAACTTCTCCTCCACCAGTCGCACGTAATCTGCCTGCGACGCCGTCTTCAACTGCCACTGATTCTTGAAAAGCGCAGTTTCGTTGATGTAGGGAAACACCTCCCGCACATCGTAGCGCTTCACCCGGACTCCCCAGAACGGAGGTTCCGGAATATTAGGCGCATCCATCACCACCGCGCTCCGCTCCGAAAACACCGGACCGGTTTCCTCATCCACCGCTGCGGCCTTCGCGTATTCCTTCACCGTTCGCCCATCCTGCAGTCGCGCCTCCCGCGCGCCATCTTCCGTCACCAGATCTTCCATCACATGCAGCCCGGCAAACGCGTCCTCGGCGTAAAACACCGCGTTCGCATACTCTCGCCGCAGATCGTCTTCCACATACTTCCGCGTCAAAGCCGCGCCGCCGCAAATCACCGGAAACTCCAGCTTCTGCCGCTGCAAATCCTGGATCACGTACTTCATCTCCAGCGTCGATTTCACCAGCAGCCCACTCAACCCGATCGCATCCGCCCCATGCTCCTGCGCCGCGCTGATAATCTTGTCCCCGGGCTGCTTGATTCCCAGGTTCACCACCTTGAATCCGTTGTTCGACAAAATAATGTCCACCAGATTCTTTCCAATATCGTGGACATCCCCCTTTACGGTTGCGAGGACGATCGTTCCTTTCTGCGATCCGCCGACCTTTTTCTCCATCCTGGGCTCGAGATAAGCCACAGCCTGCTTCATCACTCCCGCCGAATCCAGCACGGAAGGCAACTGCATCTTGCGCGCACCAAACAGATCGCCGACTGTCTTCATCCCATCGAGCAGCACTGTATTGATCAGCTCCAACGCGGAGTAAGAGCCAAGCGCCTCTTCCAGTAACTGCTCCAGCGATTTCTTAGTCGCTCCCTCACCCACCGATTTCTCGCCGTTGATGATGGCGAACTTCAGCTTGTCTTCCACCGACAACGTATCTACATGCGCAGTGGTCGAGGCCGCCGGCTTTCCCTTCAGCCCGGCAAAGTGATTCATGTATTTCTGCAAGGGATCGCCATCCGACTCGTCACGGAAAATCAGCTTCCGTGCCAGATCCACTTCTTCCTGCGGAATCTTGTACAGTGGATAAATCTTCGTGTAGTTCACGATAGCCATATCCAGCCCGTGATCCACCGCCTCGTGCATGAACACCGAATTCAAAACCCGTCGCGGATACGCATCCAGTCCAAATGAAATATTGCTCACGCCGAGAATCGTCTTCACATTGGGCAATTCTTTCTTGATCCGCTCGACCGCCTTCAAAGTTTCGATTCCCGCGCTGCGGTACTCGTCCTGCCCCGTCGAAATCGGCAACGTCAGCGCGTCGAAAATCAGATCCGTCCCGTCCAGCCCATACTTCTTCGTCGCCAAGTCAAAAATCCGGTGCGCGATCGCCGCCTTCTTCTCTGCCGTCAGTGCCATTCCATCTTCATCGATGGTCAAGGCAATCACCGCCGCGCCATACCGCTTCGCCATCGGCAGCACCAGCGACGTCCGCTTCTCCCCATCCTCCAGATTGATCGAGTTGATAATCGCCCGCCCGGGAATCCGCTTCAGCGCCTCTTCCACCACATCCGCCTCGGTCGAATCCACCAGAATCGGCGCCGGAACCCGCGTCGCAATCCTTTCCAAAATGGACGTGATGTAACCTTTCTCATCTTCGCCCACGATTGCGCAACAGAGGTCGAGCATGTGCGATCCGTCGTTCACCAATTTCTTCGCCAGCGCCAGAATGTCGTCGTACTTCTTCCCCCGTACCAAACTCCGGAAATGCTCCACCCGCGTTGTCGTATTCATTTCTTCGGCGACGATCAACGGTTTGGGCTCAAGATCGAGGGAAACGGAAGTGTACGCGCTCGAGGCCGCGCCCACCCGTTTTACCTCGCGTTTTGCTGGGTCTACGCCAGAAACCGCGTCTACCACGGCTTTCAGGTGGCCGGGAGTGGTTCCGCAGCATCCGCCCACAATGCGCACACCGTAGTCCTGGACAAAGTGTTTGTGATATTCGGCCAGTTCCTCCGGCGTCAGTTTGTAGACGGCGTGTCCGCCTTCGTTGTGCGGAAGCCCGGCATTCGGAAGAATCGATATTTCCTTCGTCGAATTCAGCGCCAGGTAGCGCACCGCATCGTTCATCTCCTTCGGTCCGGTCGCGCAGTTCAGTCCGAGGATGTCGACATCGAACGGCTCCAGCGCCGTCAGCGCCGCGCCAATCTCTGTGCCCAACAACATCGTCCCGGTTTCTTGCAGCGTGACTTGCACCGCGACCGGCAATCGCTTGCCCGCCTTCCGCATTGCATCCAGCACGCCGATGGCTGCAATCTTCGCCTGCAACAGATCCTGGCAAGTCTCGATCAGCAGCACATCCACTCCGCCCTCGATCAGCGCTGCGGCTTGCTCTTCATATGCCGCCGCCATCACATCGAAGCTAATGTGTCCCAGCGACGGCAGCTTGGTGGTCGGTCCCATCGATCCCGCCACGAACCGCGGCTGATCCTTAGTCGAGAATTGCTGCGCCACTTCCCGAGCCAGTTGTGCGGCTTTCACATTGATCTCGCGTACTCGTTCCACCAGTTCAAACTCGCCCAGCACGATGCGCGATCCGCCAAACGTATTGGTCTCGACGATGTCGCAGCCGACTTTGAAAAAGTCGGCGTGAATCTCCCGAATAATGTCGGGACGGCTCAGCACCAGCACTTCGCTGCAATTCTCTTTGCCCCAGTAATCGTCCAGGGTAGGATTGCGCGTCTGAATGTTCGTCCCCATCGCGCCGTCATAGACAACGACGCGCTCTTTCACCCTCTGTAAGAAATCAGCCATAGACTTTTTCTTAAACTTGCACTCGCTCCTTGTCACGCGGGACTCGCAATATACAAACGCCGGCCCCCAAGGACCGGCGTGATGGATTCGAGATTGGAAACTCTAACTCCCCGCAACCATCTCCTTGGGAGCGCCACCATCCACGTCGGCCTGATTGAACACAACGTTCGCTCCCATGTGTGCTGGCCGGGGGGCCAGCATTTGCTCCTTGCGGTAAACCAGATTGCTGGCATTGAACGTCGCCAGCTCAAAACCGTGGCCGTGCGTTATCGCATCCGTCGGACAAGCTTCCACGCAATAGCCACAAAAAATACATCGGTTGTAATCGATGTTATAAACCTTGGCGTAGCGCTCCGCGCCACTTACGCGGTGTTCGTCGGTATTGTCGGCGGCTTCGATATAGATGCAGTTCGAGGGACAATTGGCGGCGCAAAGGAAGCAGGCGACGCATTTTTCCAGCCCGTTTTCATCGCGCTGCAGCACGTGTGCGCCACGGAAGCGCGCTTCGATGCGAGCGCCGCGCAGCGGACCTTTGCCGTCAGGATAGTTTTCTACCGTCGTGGGCTGGAACATCTCCATGAAGGTAATGCTCATGCCTTTGGCGATGGCAGCGATGTTTCTCAGAACCAGCATACCTTTCCAGTATACCGAAAGCGGTGGAATTGAGGCGTCTCCGAGCGGGGCGTGTTTGCTGGTCACCGCCAGACACCAATCTGCCAGTCCCTAAAACCCTAAAACAAAGATCGGCTGGCACTTGTTCCGGTCGCTTCCCGGGCGTATACTCCCCGCCTGCGGGAAGACAAGTCCGAGCAAAGGGAAAGTGAGGTCAGACACTCATGAGTTGGAAAAGCAAGCTGATCCTTGGTGTGCTAACGGCCCTGGCGATGATGTTCCTCACCTACACGCTGCCCAGAGGAGGCGCTTTGCGCGATGCAGCCCTGGTGCAGTTTCCGATGACCGTTGGAGTGTGGTCGATCTACGTTTTGCTCTTCGTAAAACTAAAATAGCGTCTTCAAGACGCAAAGGTCTGTCCGGCGGCCTGACAACAGTTAGCTCAAAATCGCCAAAAGTTCACTCGTAAATTTTCAGTTTTTCCGCCACTCGGCAGAACCGTGTTTTCACCTTCATCGGTGGGCGCTGGCCTTAGCGAAATGGCGACTGGTCTGGCTGTTTTCGGTCGCTTCCTCTATGATCGCAGCCTGGCTCACCAAAATGAAGCCCTCCATTCTGTTGGCCACGCTGTTGTTGCTCCCCGTTTTCATGACGTCGTTGTCGAGCGCATCGGACGGCGGCAACAAGCCGGACACAGGTCCGCAGGCACGGTTCTCCGCCGAAGACTTCGACTGGCGCCAGATGGTTCCCTATCTCTTCGCAGCCTCGGCTCTGCCCGACGAGCAAGGCATAAAGGCGGTGCTGGAGAACTCCAAGGTGCTTCGCGTCTTTGTCGCGAACGAAATTCGGGGGGAGTGCATGCCGGATAAGGGCCGGTGCGCCGCGGAGCGCGAGGGGTTTACCTTGCAGGGGGAAGTGAACAAAAGGATTGACGAGATCGTGCGGGAAGGGATGGTCCATCGGCACAAAACGGCAAGCGTGGATTACCCATTGGAAGGCCAGTCTTTTCCTTTCTCCGAAATTGCGGCGCTCAAAAGCGAAAACCGCCAAGACGCCTACCTCGTTCTGCAGCTTGCCGACCGCAGCTACACCGCAGCGCAGCTACAGGCCAAGTACGGTGCACCGTATGACACCAACATCTTTCAGTGGTATAGCGTTTTCACCTACCGGCTGAACAGCGCAGGTTACACCGCTAAGGCAGTATTTCAGATTGATCCTGTGGATGGAGCAGTGATCAAGGTGGCGATCAGCTTGAAAGCCAAGAAATCCAGGAACCGTGACTAGCCTTCCGGATTTGCGCCCGTAAACTCTACTTTGCGGGCATTGCATAAGCAAAGATACGCACGCTTGGCGGGTCAGCGGGCGGTGTGCTGGATCCATGCGGCGAGAGTAAGCCAGGCATCGCTGTGCCCAATCGCGCCGCGGACGTGCTGGAGAACGAGGAACAAGAGGCTACCCCAGAGTGTGGCGGGATGGATCTTGCGAATCGAGAAAAGATCATAGGCGAATAGTGGTAGGAGGAACGCATCTGTCATCCACTCCGCGGGGTGCAGACCCCACCAGGAAGCGTGGATGGGCCAGCGCACAACGGCGGCGTCGAGAATGGCGATCGTAGCCAGGAGGATCAGGTGCTTGTGGGTAGCCGCGTTGGAACGGTACTTCCAAGCAAAAAAAATCAAAGGGAGGAAAGCCAAAATGTCGAACGTGGGTACGGCAAAGAACGAGAGAGCATTGGGCCGGCTGGCATGACGGACCATGGAGTCGATGGCTGCGAGAATCGCGACCACGGGCATAATACAGACCAAGCCAAAGCCGACGAGGCCGAGGCGGCGGTGAATGTCCACGCGATGTACCGAGACCAGCAGCGTCTGCGTGATGAGAAGAAGAATCCAGCAGGTGAAGACCGCGCCGTGAATGTGCACCAGTCGATTGGGGAGCGGAGCCTGGAAAACACCCGCAAGGTAATAAGACTGAGCAAAGCCGAAAAAAACAGTGAGGAGAATCAGCAACGTCATGCCCGAAAAAAAGAGATGGTCGTAGCGGCGTCCTGGGGCGGCGGGGGATGGGGCGTAAGGGGATTGAACGACCTTGGTTGCCAGGGTGTCCCTCCAAAAATTAAGTGTGGTTTTCGACAGCCCGCCGAACGCAGAGGATTGTATATCGAAATAAGGATCGGCGGCGACGAGATCCGATCCCACCTGTGCTACTCGATCCCCAACTCCTTGGCCAACGCTTTCCATTTCGCGTCGACGAGTGACTTGGTTTTCGAGTCCATGATAATTTCGTCGGGCCAGGGCCGCGCAAATCCTTCGGTGGGCCATTTGCGGGTGGCGTCGATGCCCATCTTGGAGCCATAGTTGGCGAGGCGGGATGCGTGGTCGAGCGAGTCGACGGGCCCGAGAGTGAACTGGATATCGCGCTCGGGATCGATGTGGTTGAGAACCTTCAGAGTGACGTCGGCGAGATCCTGCACGTTTACATCTTCGTCGACCACGATGATGACCTTGGTGAACATGGCCTGGCCAAGCGACCAGATGGCGTTCATCACTTTGCGAGCCTGACCGGGATAGGACTTGCGGATGGAGACGATCATCAAGTTGTGGAAGACGCCTTCGATGGGTAAATTGATGTCGATCAATTCAGGGATGGTGAGACGCATCAACGGCAGAAAGACGCGCTCGACGGCTTTGCCCATGTAGGCGTCTTCCATGGGCGGCTTGCCCACGATGGTGGTGGCGTAGATGGGATCTTTCCGGTGCGTTATACAGGTGACGTGGAAGACAGGATAGAGATCAGCGAGAGAGTAGAAGCCGGTGTGATCGCCGAAGGGTCCTTCGGTGCGGAGTTCGTCGAGATTGACGTAGCCCTCGAGGACGATTTCGCTGGTGGCGGGAACCTCGAGGTCCACAGCCTCGCACTTGACCAGTTCGACGGGGGCGGCGCGGAGGAATCCGGCGATCAAGTATTCTTCGACGTCGGGTGGAGCGGGCACGATCGCGGAAAAGGCCACGGCAGGATCGGTACCGATCGCGACCGCGACTTCTATCTTGCCTGAGGGATGATTGGCCTCGGAGAGCACCTGCCCGCCAGAAGTGCGGGCCATAAGGTCAACGGCAGCCGACTTGTTCTCAACCGCTCCTCGCATGCGCTGACGCACATGCTCGGCAGCCACCTTCTGCCTCTGCCAATGCGCCCCGGTTGTGGTCGCGTCGTAGACCTGGAGGCGATACATTCCGACGTTGCGTTTGCCGGAGTTGGGGTCGCGGGTGACAACGCAGGGGAGAGTGATGAAGCGTCCGGCATCTTGCGGCCAGCATTGCAGGATAGGGAACTCGAGGATAGAGAAGTTGTCGCGCTTGATGACTTCTTTGCAGGGGCCGGTGGGAACGGTCTTGGGGAAAAATTTTCCGGCTTCGGTGAGGAGCGGGAGCATTTTGAGTTTGTCGAGAAAGCCTTGCGGAGATTTGAAGTCCATGAAAACGCGGATGCGGTCGGCAAATTCGTCGAAAGAATTCACGCCGAGGGCCAGCTTCATGCGAGTTTCGGAGCCGAACTGGTTGATGAGAACTTGGGAGCCGGGATGGTTTTTTACGTTTTGAAAAAGAAGAGCGGGTCCTCCGGGTTTTCCGGTTTTCGATTTGCTGACGCGGTCGGTTATTTCGGCGATTTCCAGAACGGGGTCGACCTCGGTTTGGATGCGTTTGAGTTCGCCGGCGCGGTCGAGGGCGGCGATCCATTGGCGAAGGTCATCGAAAGGCAAGGAGGCTCTCCTGGGAACGAACGATTATAGCGGGTTGCAACGAAGACTTAACCACGGAGGGCAAAGAGGGACAGGGTACATCAGAGTTTGGAACGTAGCATGGTGATTACGTCGTCGGAGGTGATGACGCCGACTAATTTATTGTGTTCGTCGATGACGGGAAGGGTGACGAGATTGTATTTGTCGAAGAGCTCGGCGACTTCGTTGTCGCTGGTGGTTTCGTGGGTGGAAATGAGAGGCTCGGAGGTGAGAGAGAGGAGCGGCGTGCCCGGCTGGGCGAGTACCAGTTTAGCGAGCGGCACGGCGCCGGCGAGGGTTCCCTTGGAGTCGACAAGATAGATGGTACCGACGGTTTCCACGCCGCCTTCAAATTCGCGGAGCACGCCGATGGCATTCTCGACGGTGGCCGTTACTGGCAGCGCGAGGAACTCGGTGGTCATGCGGCCGGCGGCCGTCTCTTCACGGTGTTCGAGAAGCTCAACCACTTCCTGGCTCGCCTCGGGCTCCATCTCGACCAGGATTTGTTCGGTCTGATCCTGCGAGAGATCGGCGAGGAGGTCGGCGGCGGCGTCGGGATCCATCTCCTCGACGATCTCGGCGGCGCGCTCGGAGTCGAGAGATTCGACGATCGACTTCTGAATATTTGGCTCAACTTCTTCCAGGGTCTCGGCTGCGACATCTTCGTCGAGCGTGCGGAAGACGGCTTCGCGCTCGTCGGGTGCGAGATCTTCGACGATATCGGCGATGTCGGCGGGATGGAGCTTGGC
>Ga0116130_1001272_pt1 | contig 14618 bp, 12 predicted proteins | sample June2015DPH_17_5_FD_89733 | JGI IMG/M metagenome (GOLD analysis project Ga0116130, IMG submission 89733) | Peatland microbial communities from SPRUCE experiment site at the Marcell Experimental Forest, Minnesota, USA - June2015DPH_17_40 | ecosystem: Environmental > Terrestrial > Soil > Wetlands...
CCACTCTAGCTGTTCGTGACCGAGCGACCCCATGCCACCGGCTTTTAGATTCGCGACATTCACGAGACCAACGAAATGAACGCCCTTGTGATCGAAGCTCGACCACCCTGTTCCCTTCGTGCCTTTCCCATAGCGTTGGAGGTATTGCTCGCCGTTGTCGGTCAGCATGTCGTGCTCGCCGGGCACGAAGAAGATTTGTTTTGCGGATGCGCCTTTTAAGACCTGGTCCAACGTATCGAACTCACTTGGCTTCGAGAGCTGGCTCAGATCACCGGTGTGAATGATGAAATCTGGTTTCTGGGGCATCGCGTTGATCTTGTTGATTGCGGTCTGCAGCGTAGCGGTGACATCTGGATTCGCCGGTTTGTTGAAGCCGATGTGGCTGTCGCTGATCTGCACAAAGGTGAAGTCCGCGCCCTTGCCGGCATCTTTGCCGTAACCCTTCGCGAAGGCCCGAGACACCGGGACGCCGCCGCTCATTGTCCAAACAAGGCCGGTACCCGCCCATGCCATGCACTTCAGAAAGCCGCGCCGGTCGACGCCGTCGTTGTTGAGGTCTTGCAAACTTTGATCGATGAGGTCTTGCTTCTTGTCTGGCATTTGCCCTCCGTAGTTTGTAACGTTCTGAGTGGATAACCGACGCGAGTCGCTTTTATTCCCACTTGAATCGAACTATCTTCAGAAACTCTCGCGACGTCGGGTAAAGTCAGAAGGGCGAGCTTCGTCTGCCCGCCCTCTCAACACATTGTGTGAAAATGCGCCTTATTTGGCAGTTGTGGAATGGATTGCCAATGTTCCCATGCCGCCCTGGGCTCCCTCATCCTCATCTCCGAAAATCCAGACGCTTCCGGGTGACGGTACCACTCCAGCAAACAAAAGATCATTGAGGAAATTGCCCTTGGTCGGGTTGGGACTGGGAACAATCGTCCAACTGGTTCCATCCCAATGCAGAAGCAGCGTCATCTGATTTCCGGATCCGTCGGCCGTGAAGTTGGAGCCAAAAGCGTAAATGTCATCGGCCGAATTCGCCGTGATTCCAAGCAGGCGGTTCGTATTCGGCCCAACATTCGGGCTGGGCACTATCGACCAAGTCGTGCCATCCCAGTGCAGGATCAACGTGAGCGTCGCAGACTGTCCGGCGAGACCCGGCGTGGAATAGCCTACCGCCCACGCGTTATCCGGCGCCAACGCCGCCACGGCATTCAGCTGATTTGGACCGTCGCCTAAAGGGCCTGGAGTCGCTACATGGGACCAGCTTGTGCCATCCCAGTGAATCGCAAGAGTTGAACCGCCGACATCACCCACCGCCCAGGCATCGTTGGTGGCGTCTTCGGACACGCCAGTGAGACCCTCGAACCCCTCGGTGTCGTTAATAAACGTGGGCGTCCACGACGTGCCGTTCCAGTGCTCAAAAAGGTTGTAGCTCGTTGAGCCGCCATTCGAAAAAGTTTGCACCAGATTGCCGACGGCCCAAATGTCAGTTGCCGAGGTCGAGGTCATGGCGAAAAGGTCTCCTTGAGAATTCGGCAGGAGCGTGGGGTTCGGGAACAGGCTCCACTTGGTCCCGTTCCATCGTTCGATGATCTGCCCGAGGGTGGCCCCGAAAGTTACGTTCCCTACGGCCCAGGCTTCTGTGGGAGAAATATCGACGACACCCTGGAGATCCGCTGTAAGTTCACCATTAATCAATGGCGCGGGGAAAGCTGTCCACTTGGTGCCGTTGAAGTGCATCGTCGAGTTTCCTACCGCCCAAATGTCGGTCGGGGAAGATGCCGATGCAGCAAAGATGCCGCTGTTGAACTTGTTCCCGTTGGGGGTGGGGACTACCTTGAAGGTCGAGCCTCCGTTGGCTTGAGCCCCCGCGGGCGTGCCTTGAAGCGTGATAACCGCCAATCCTATAAACATCAATACGCTAAGCGTAAGTTTCACAATTCCTCCTGAATAGTTTTTCGTTAGAATTTGACAACGCTTACTAACAATCTGATAACTCGTCCGAGCTGACTTTATTCCCGACAAGATCGAAGGAGAGATGCAGGCCAATAAACTTTGGCTCGAATAACACCTTCATTGACCTGCGCAGGCCGCTCTGACGGAACCGCTTCCTACTTACAGCCTGTTTAGTTCGCCAGGTACCGAGCCAATGCCAGATCCCCGTTGAGCTCGCCGATGGCAACAATGTTTCCATCTGTCTGGATGAGCAGCCCGGTGAACGTCTGCTCACTCGTCACCGTGCAGCACCCGCCAAACGAGTTGGTGGTGCCAAAGGTGAGGTCCATCTCGCCGTTGGCATCGAGCCGCGCTATGCCGCCTTGAGTTGGCGAAATCAAGCCGCCGATCACGATCTGCCCATTCGCCTGCAGAGCCATTGCCGTCCCCACTGAAGTCGTCGCGGGCGGGTCGAACGATTCGAAGGAGTTGGCGTTGAAGCTTGTATCCACTTTCCCGGTTTCGAGGAAACGGCTCACGCCGATCTTGTGTCCCCGGCACTGCGAATCGTTGGTGCAGCTCGTCACGGCCACAATGTAGTCGCCGTTCGCCTGAAAAATGGTCGGAGAAAAGCCGCTCTGCGAGGACGAAAGGGCCGCCGTCAATGTTCCCGTCGTCACCTTCGATAGCAGCACACCCTTGGAGTTCAGCTCGACGGCTATGCCTGTCTTGCCGCTCCCATTCTGCCCCACGGCCAGGTAGTCGCCGTTCGATAACAACGCAAGCGCATCAGGTCCTGTGATTGTGTCGGTCACCAGCGAGATTCCGCCGGTACCAAACGTGGTGTCCAGACTGCCATTGGAGTTGTAGCGCACCATCGACATCTTTCCCGGAGCAACACCTTCCTGGGCAACCTCGAAGCCGGCCATCACGATTTTCCCGTTCGGTTGCAACAGCTTGGCAGTGGGAACGTCGACCCGTGTGCCTGCAACGGTGGTCACGAGGCCACCGCTTCCAAACGTAGCATCCAGAATGCCGTTGGACGTATAACGCGCCAGCCCGAACTCAATACGCCCCACGCTGCTTATGGCCTCTCCTCCGACCAGGATGTCGCCATTCTTCTCCACCGCAAACCCGAATGGGTCGAAGGTGAAGCCGGCGAATGTGGTGTTCGTAATCCCGTCCGTGCCGAACGTGGTGTCCAGCGCTCCGGTAGAGGTATAGCGCACCAAACCGATTCCAGTGCCTCCGTTGTCCACAAAGTCGACTTGAGCGACCGCCACGATGTCGCCGTTTGATTGTTCAAAGCTACCCACCCCTGCGGAACCATTGGCGAAGCTGGTGGTAACTGTGCCGCCGTCGCCGAAGGCTGGATCCAGAGTGCCGGCTTGGGCCTGTGCGAAGTTGACGCCAAACGCCAGGCCAACTGCTAATAGTCCAGCGATCGTATGGAATGTAGTTTTCTTCATTGTTTTTCCTTTTGAGTTTGATTTTGCTTCCCAAGCAGACGACTTCGGATGTCTGCCAGTCTTGATAACTGGCAGGGAATGTATTTATTCCAGGCCTCTTCGAGATAAGTCGTTAGTTGTCTGCAAGTTGTCTACGAATTGTCTGCGGGAAGTAAAAGCTGTGCAGGCTCTTGGTAAAGGGGTTACCTTGCCAACCACAAGCCGAGCGCTAGCCACAACGGAGTTACCGCCAGCAACGCATTCCTGATTCCTCGCGCCAATGCTCTGACGTCGGAACACACGATTTCACGATCTCGGTCGTCGCACGCGCGCCTTTGCGCAAGGAACTCCAACAACTCGACCTCGCCCGTGCTTATCGAGGATTGCCGCGATTTACGTTCTGTGTCTACCGTCATAGAGAACTCTTTGCTATTACCGTCCAATGCCTGCCTTGTCCTTGTATGCATTTCTGGTCGAGATCTCGTCGGAACACCTAGCTAGGGAGATTCACACCGCTCAAAAAACCGCCTAAGTGCCCCGTCAAGGCAACGATAGCGACCGCCAGAACTTCAAGCACCAGGCGGTAGCTCGGCAGGTATACGGTCCGTTTTCGAGCGCTGAAATGCACCGACCACACCAGCCAGATCATCACTGTCGAAACACACCCCAGAACGAAGTGCAGCAATAGAATCCCCTTCAGCTTCTGTCCCTCGAGTTGGAACTGCCAGGCGAGTACTCCGGTAACGAGAACCGGAACAGTCGAAATCGACGCCGCCAGCAGGTTGTAGTAGGCTGCCTGCGCCAAGCCCCGGCGCTTCGTCCATTGCGCGATAAGGTCGAATGCCACTGCCGTGATGAACAGTGCAATTGGAAAATGGATCAGTACGACATGTTGAGCATGCTTAGCCAAGAATACCGTCTTAGGGTCGAAAGGATTAACCATCGCCATTGCCTCTTCCCAGATTTGCCCTACGCCTTCATTCCGATCTGAATTCGTGCGAGCAGTAAAAAATCCCCACCCCCGCGCAAAAGGAGAGAGCAATCGCGAAGGTGAGGCTCGCACACGCTACGATAAGTAGTAGCGGAACGAAGTAAGAATCATTGCATCCAGCCCATGCGACTCCTACTCGTCTCATGTGTATCTCTCCCCAATTTTGAGTTGCATGAGTTTCAGTGGAGATAACAGACTTTCTGATCTTTTATTCCAGGCTGGCCTAAAGAAACTTCTCTTGCCGTGGTTCTATGGCTTGAGGAATGAATCGCGGGCTGTGGCGAACGACGGAATTAATTCTGCCGCAACCCGCGAACTTGTTATTGCCCTGTTTCTCTCGAAGGAATCGTGCGAGCCTGTAGCGACTCGGGCCCGCTGCCATCCACGCGCAAGAGCATCGCGCTGCCCTTGTCGACTCTCACTGCCTTCCGGTTGGAGGCCAAAGTGACTTCACCCAGCGGCTCGGTGCGTCCGGATTGGAGGATTGTGAGGTCGCCAAATCCGTATGCGCCGAGGGCATTCACTGAGAAGAGCCAAAATGCTTGCTGACGGGCATTGTCTTCGATCATGCCCCCGCTTGGCGCGCCCGAATTCTGGTCAACATTGACCAGCACACCCTGGCTGGTGTATTTCCCCACGACTTGCTCTCCCACCATTACCGGCCCGCCCTCGCCGTAAGAAATCTGGTCGCCTCCGATTTGAATTTGCTCGTCCACATAATCGGGCGACGTGAGCTCAGGCGTAGCGGCAAGTACTGCAGACCTTGACGCTACTGCGCGCAGGTTGGTGGTAAGCGGGATGGTCTGGTTTCCAAGCTGTAGCTGGTCGAATTGAAACGAGATCTTTGATTCGTCAGAACCTTTTCCTGGAGTGATGGCTTCGACCACATGGCCTGTCACCTTGGATCCTTTACGTAGCGTTTCTCCCTTGCCCAGCGGCACGTCCTGCATCACCGTCGCGATTATGGTAGTTCCGCTTCCGCTCTTGTCCGAGCGCAAGGCAGTGTTCAAGCTGACAGGAAGAATGGTGCCCGCCGGAATCGGTTCTGCAGATCGTGTGTTCTGCCCTTGCGCGGATTGATAGACCGGCTTCAGATCTTGTCCTGTTGCGGCCTGCATGTACATCGGCAGCACACACAGCGCCAAACCAAGCATTCTCAGATTGTTTCTCATTTCATTCCTCCTAAAGGAATTGCTAAAAGAGCATTGTGGTTCTTCCGCACCATCATTCCCTCGGTGTCTCCAGTTCGCTCTCTGTGACTCGTTGTGCAGAACCGACGGCGCTCGGTTTTATTCCGTGGTATTTTTTTGTGGACTATGGGAATAAAACGATCGTCCGCTCGTTTACCCTTGTGTGCATGTCGGAGAGAACCTGCCATCGGAGTCGTTCGAGCAATTAGCCATGCCTCACTTCGAGCGACTCTATAATTTTGCCTGCTGGCTGACGCATGACCGCCAGGAAGCTGAGGATCTCGTGCAGGAGACTTATGTCAAGGCACTTAAGGGGTTTTCCTCGTTCCAGAAAGGCACGAATTTTCGCGCCTGGATCTATAAGATCCTGCGAAATGCGTTCCTGACCTCCCGCACCGGACTAAAGGCAACCTCGACTGTCCAGCTCGATCTTGAGGGCGAAGAGGAAGCCTTGCCTGCAGCCGAGGAAACGCCGGAGAGCATCCTGCTGCAGCGTTCAGATGGACGGCTTGTGCAGCAGGCTCTGGAGCAACTGCCCGTCGCTTATCGCGAGGTGCTGCTGCTATGTGAAGTCGAAGAAATGTCGTATCAGGAAATCTCTGCCACACTTGCCATCCCGATGGGAACGGTGATGTCGCGTTTATCCCGTGCCCGAAAAGCCCTACGCGGTGGCCTACAGGAACAGTTTGCAAAAGGGTGAACTGAAATGGTGACCTATGGTTTGTGAGTCTTGGAAGGCGAAACTCGACACTTACCTCGACGGTGAGATTCCAGAGGGAGAGATGCGCACCTTCGACGCTCATGTGCGTAGCTGCCCCTCTTGCTCGGGGGATGCCCTTACGCGCGTGCAGATGAAGCGCTCGATTCAAGCCGCTGGGAGACGTTATACTCCCAGTGCTGAGTTTCGGAAGCGGATGCAGCAGAAGATTGCTTCAAGACCGCGGCGCAGTTTTGGTCTGGGATGGACGTTTGCTGCGGCGGCAGCCGCCATTATCGTGGTCGGGACGTTGACTTCAGTCTATCTTGGAACTCGATCCGGCAAAGATCAGGTTTTTAGCGAGATTGCAGACTTGCACGTCGCGACGCTGGCCAGTTCGTCTCCGGTGGATGTGATTTCCACCGATCGGCACACGGTGAAGCCCTGGTTCCAGGGAAAAATCCCCTTCGCGTTCAATTTGCCGGAACTCCAGAACTCAGAATTCTCTCTGCTTGGAGGCCGGATGACTTATCTTGATCAAACGCCGGGCGCGCATCTCATTTACGATGTGCGGAAGCACCATATTTCCGTGTTCGTGTTCCAGGAACGCTCACTGGCAGCCAGGCTGGACGAAAATCCCGTCTCAAAGAAACAACCGTTCAACGTGGAAACATGGAGTCAAGCCGGGCTTCGCTATTTCGTGATCGGCGATGCGAGTGCTGCGGACATCGATAGTCTTGCGAAACTGTTTAAGACCGCGTCGTAGATTTGACCTTGGGTGATTGCGTTTACGGCAGGAACTTATAGCCCTGACCGTACACTGTAAGAAAATGCGACGGGTGTGCAGGGTCGCTTTCAAGTTTCTGTCGTAACCTAAGCATATGGTTGTCCACCGTCCGCGTGCAGGGATAGTGCTGGTAACCCCAAACCTCGTTGAGAAGCTCTTCCCGCGAGATCACGCGTTGGGCGTTCTTTGCAAAGAACTGCAGCGTCTTAAATTCCTTTCGAGTAACTGCGATCCTCTGGCCGCGACGGGTGATCTCGGTTTTGTAAAAATCCATCATCACGTCCGCAAAGACGTATACGTCTACGTCCTCCGGACCGAAGCGCGATGCACGCCTCATTAACGCGCGTAGGCGCGCAACAAGTTCCCGTGGGCTGAACGGTATGGTCACGTAGTCGTCGGCGCCCATTTCCAGGAGAAGGACCTTGTCCGCAGCGTCCGAACTTCCGCTAAGAATTACGAGAGGCAGACCAGGAACCAAATTCGCAATCTTCTTGCAAAGATCACGCCCTGAAGAGCCTGGTCGCGGTAGATCGAGGACCACCGCGGCCGGTACTCCCTGGCGAAGTCTCTCCAAACCACAAGCGGCGTCAGGGACGATATCGACCACGTATCCTGCCGAGGAGAAAAGTCGCTCCAGAATCTTACGCAACGCGCCATCATGCTCGATAACCAAAATCCGCTCCGTTGCGGCCGATCGCAGTTCAGATATTGGAGGGTTCAAGGTTCTTGCCAAGGTGGTTGCCGCCATAAGCTATTCCTCCTCCTAGTGCGTTTCAACGGGATGAGATAACCCTCTCGATAATGGTACGCTCGGATCGCTAAGGACCGACTCGCGAACTGCCTTCCGGGCTCTGGCCAGTCGCGACATAACGGTTCCGATCGGCATTGACAATATTTCCCCGATTTCCTGGTACGACATTTCCTCCACTTCACAAAGAAGGAGGGTCTCCCGGTAATGCACCGGCAGATCGTCGATGGCGCGCTGCATCAGTTGGGAATTAAAGCGATTCATTAGAATCGTTTCGGGAGTTTTCGTATCAGCTGCCAGTTCAGGTCCGTCCTCCTCCGAGTCCATCGCAACGGTCATGCGGCGCTCGAGTTTTGAGCACGAACTTAGAAAGTTGTTTCTTAGTATCTGAAACATCCATGCCCGGAAATTGGTGCCGTACTGAAATGACGCAAAACCGCGCAATGCCTTGAGATAGGTCTCTTGTACGAGATCCTCGGCGTCATTCGAATTTTGCGCCAGCCAGCGCGCGAAGTTGTAAAGGGAATCGAACAGGGGCATGGCTAACTCTTCGAACCCTGCCAACGGTTGATCGTCCTGGGAGGACGAAGCCCCGAATCGGACCATCTCTTGTGAGCCAAGCCCAACAAGCCTCATTGGCTTTCTCCTGAAATCAGCTCGAACCCCGGTCGCAGCCCACTCTGGCGCAGAGTCGTTGCGGCGTCAATTAACTGAGGACTTTTTCGACATATCCAACTCATTGTCCGCTAACTAATTGGTGGCTAATGAGTTAGCTCCGCGTATATCCTGAATCCGGAAGCCTCTTGGGCGCGGTGCTAGACTTCTGAGCGAACCCAAATCCCCTATGGAACCCTTAAGGCCCAACTCCGTCGTGCGATTCGGAACCTTTGAGGTTTCTCTCCAGTCCGGCGAAGTTCGAAAAGGCGGTTTGAGAATCAGAGTGCAGCAGCAACCGATGAAACTGCTGGAGATATTGCTGGAGCATCCGGGGGAAGTTGTCACCCGGGAAGAATTGCGCAGCCGAGTCTGGCCCAGCGAAAGCTTCGGGGATTTCGATCAGGCGCTCAATATCGCCATCGGGAAGCTGCGAAGTGCCTTGGGAGACTCGGCTGAGAGTCCTCGATTCATCGAGACTCTTCCGAAGCGGGGCTACCGCTTTATTGCGGACGTGTCGGTTGTCGATACAGAGGCCCGTCCAAAAAGGCAAGAACCTCTGGCTGGAGATCTGCCAGCCACTGACCTTGGGCATAAAATCCAAGGCATCGGGTTACCGGTTGCGCCCGAACGCCGCCTGTTGCCGACGCGCTGGATCGTCGTCGCCTTGGCGCTCGTCCTAAGTTTGGCGATTCTCTCCCTTTGGCGATTTCGTTCGCAGACCCCTGCTCCCACGGGCATCCGATCCCTAGCGGTGCTTCCGCTGGACAATCTCTCTGGTGAAGCTTCACAGAATTACTTCGCGGACGGTATGACGGATGAGTTGATCACCGACTTGGCGCAGATCAGCGCTTTACGGGTAATCTCCCGTACCTCCGTAATGGTATACAAAGGAGCGCGCAAGCCTCTACCGCAGATCGCTCGTGAACTGAACGTGGATGCCGTGGTAGAAGGCACAGTGCTGCGCTCCGGCGACCGAGTGCGCATCACAGCACAGTTGATCGAGGCCTCTACGGACAAGCACTTATGGTCTCAGAGCTATGAAGGCGATCTGCGCGATACGTTAACCCTCCAGAAAAAAGTGGCGAGGGCCATCGCAGATCAAATTCGAATCAATTTGACTCCGCGGGAAGAAGCTGCTCTCAAGAGCGTAAAGGTTGTTAACCCGGAAGCTTACGAGTCCTACCTGAAAGGGCGCTACTTTTGGAACAAGCGATCGGCGGATGGTTTGAAGGCCGCCCTGGCTTATTTCAAGCAGGCAATCGAAGAAGATCCGAAATATGCTCAAGCCTGTTCTGGCTTAGCCGACACGTATGCTTTGTTGGGAGACTGGCAGTACGCAGTGATGACTCCCAAGGAAGCGTTCCCGAAAGCGAAGGCAGCGGCGATCAAAGCACTGGAGTTGGACAGCACGCTCGGCGAAGCCCACAACTCGCTTGCATTCGTCCTGGACGGCTTCGACTGGGACTTTGACGCTGCCGGGAAGGAATTTCAACGGGCCATAGAACTGAACCCAGGCTACGCCACGGCTCACCATTGGTATGCTTGGCACCTGAGTCTATTGGGTCGGTATGACGAAGCGATTGCGGAAATGAGAAAAGCGGAAAATCTTGATCCGCTATCTCTCATCATTAACGCCGATTTGGCGGAACTCCTTGTCCTAGCGCACTCTGATGACGAATCCATACGACAGAGCCGCAAAACGATCGAAATGGATCCTAATTTTGCTCTGGCACATAATCAACTTGCCCAAGCGTACCTTCAAAAACAGATGTACGATGAAGCGGTCGCAGAGCTCAAGACAGCGGTCCAGCTATCTGGGGGTAGCCCGGCGTTCATAGCTAATCTTGCGCGCGCTTATGTGGCATCCGGCAAGAGAAACGAAGCGGTAAAGCTTCTGGGCGATCTGAAGAAGCGCTCAAACCCTGGTTATTCGAATGCTTCGGAGATTGCCGTGATTTATGTATCTCTCGGAGATACGGATCAAGCCATGAATTGGCTCGAAAAAGGCTACGACGAGCGATTCAATCCGGGCGTCCTGTTGCGGCCGGGCTTCGATCCTCTCCGCTCCGATCCGCGGTTCCAGAGTCTTGTACACCGCATTGGCCTAGCCGGGTGAGTGTGTATTTTCATCGGCGCCAAAAAAGCAGCAACATTCAAGAAAGCTTTGGCTCGTATGGCGTTTCTGGCTTCTGATTCTCCGCGCATCATTCCCTCCAAATTTGCAACTCTTCATTTGACAATTAATTGACAACGGGAGCGTATCCCACCCCTCCCTCGTACAGTCCAATGTCCGTCACCGCTGAGAAACCATCGTTCAAAGGTTGCCGGCCCCATAAGACACTCTGGCGCATGCAGACCGCGAAGGTTGGGTATCCGTGTGTCACAAAGAAGGAGGATGGAATGAATATACAAAACTACGGTCGCAAGAAGACTCGCTGCTTTGCTTCGGTCATGGCCCTCATTTTCGGTTTGTCGCTAGCAGCGACCGCCCACGCACAAACGATCAATCAGGTATTTGCTTTCACATGTACTCGCGGCGTCGATGGCAGCACGTGTCCACAAGGAGCGCGGCCCGATATCATCCTTCAAGCCTCGGACGGAAATTTCTATGGCGCTGCGCAAGTTACGAATGAGGGCGTCTCCGATCCACAGGGCGGTACGCTTTTCAAGTTGACCCCCGCCGGAGAGTTCACCCGGCTCTTCACCTTCACCCAAGGCGCCGGGGGATTCCTGAACGGCGACAACCCCGCTGATGGCCTTGTGGAGGCCAACGATGGGTTGCTCTACGGCACAACCTTTAACGGCGGCAAGCAAAATGACGGCGTACTCTTCCGCATTAGCAAAACGGGCACCGGTTTCAAGGTTCTTCATAACTTCTGCTCATCCTCAAACTGTTCCGACGGCAGTATTCCCAATGGCCTCTTGCTGGGACAGGACGGCAACCTTTACGGGACCACACAGAATGGCGGATCGTCGATTAGCCCGTGCCCAACTTCCGGCTGCGGCACCATCTTCCGTTTCGAGCCGACGACCGGCGCTTTCGCCGTTCTCCATCGACTGACCGCCGCCGCTGATGGTCTTGAACCATTCGGCATGATTCAGGCCAGCAACGGCAACTTCTACGGTGTCTCGCAAGGACTCAACATCCATGGCTTCAATGAGGATATCTTCCAATTCACGCTGGTGGGTAAATTCACGGTCCAGTTCAAGTCGGCATTGTTTGATATCGGCATCAGTGGACTGACCCAAGGCGCCAACGGCAATCTCTATGGAGCCTTCGAATCCATTACAGCGGGCGAGATCAACTTTTTTGAAGTCAGCACCCAAGGCACCAACTTCGTCGCCTTTGCGCCATTCACAACGCTCGCAGGAACGATCAACATTCCTTCGCTCTTCCTGGCTTCCGACGGCAACCTGTGGGATACCAACTTTACGGACTCGACGGCTCCGATGGGCAGTGTTTTCTCGATCAACCCACAGAATGGAGCGGTGCTCCAGACCTTCGCTTTCGAGGGTGCCAACGGCAACTCGCCTGAAGTTGGCGTAATTCAGGCGGCAGATGGCACGTTCGTTGGTACGACGGAACTTGGTGGCACAACCTCCGGCGGGAGCAAAGAGTTCGCTGACGGCACAGTCTGGACTCTGGATGCGGGCCTGCCCGCGCCGGCGCCTGCTATTAACCTGCTTAATTCGAGTAGCGGCACAGTAGGCTCGTCGGTGTTGGTGAATGGCCACAACCTCATTGGCACTACCGCAGTCAGTTTCAACGGAGTCAGCGCCGCGTTCCAGGTGCTCAACTCCCAGTTTGTCAGCGCAACGGTCCCTGCTGGCGCCATCACGGGTCCGGTCACAGTAACGAACGCCGGTGGTAAAGCCACTAGCCCGCAAACCTTCACCGTTAACTAGCGTGTTCCCCGGGGCGTGGTTCCCGGCAGAGTCACATGGGCGCATGATCCGACGGCTGTGACCTGGGATGGGACGGGTTCCTGGTGGAAGGACGCCAACAACAACCAGGCCGTCATTGACCGCATGGTCTCGCGCTCGATCCGGAGCCTTACAGTTCAAAAGAACGACACCCACGCATGGAGCGTCATCTTCAAGTATTTCAATCGCACACATGGTCGCGGCAACGCCGGGTATAAGGCCGGCGAGAAAGTGGCAATCAAGGCCAACCTGAACAACACAACGGGTCATGACACGATCGATCGTCTGAACTCTTCGCCCCACATGATCCTTTCGCTCGTCCGACAGTTGACTGGGCCGGGACGAGTGCCACAATCATCGATCACCGTCTTCGATTCCAGCCGGTTCATCCCAAGCGATCTCTACGACAAAATTCACCATGAGTTTCCCGGTGTCGTGTTTGTCGACCATATTGGAGGCGATGGACGACTCAGGGCCGAGTTCAAACCCAACGCGATCCCCTTCTCAGTTGAAAGCAACAACGCTAAAGGACTCGACACCACGGTCGTTGAAGCCACCTACTTAATTGATGCTGCAGTATTGCGAGCGCATGTGAGTTCAGGCGTGACCCTTTGCGCGAAGAATTTGTTCGGTGCTACGAGTATCAATCCCGACTGGCGCAAGAACGCGCACGATGGTTTCCATCACAACAAAGATGGCTCGGCAAGTTACTCCGCATTCACTGACTTTCTGGGTCATAAGGATCTCGGTGAGAAAACCATGCTTTTTATTATCGACGGGCTCTATGGGAACGACAACGTGGATGGCCCGCCGCACCGCAAATGGAAGATGGCGCCGTTCAATGATGCGTGGCCCAATAGTATCTTCATGTCGCTTGACAGCGTAGCGATCGATTCCGTGGGCTTCGATTTTTTGACTTCGGAATGGCCCGATCTTCCGGATATCGCGAATGCCGACAACTACCTGCGCGAATCTGCTTTGGCGAACGACCCACCTTCGAAGACAGTCTATGATCCTGAACGCGACGGCATCCGGTGCCGCAGCCTCGGTGTACATGAACATTGGAATAATGGGACGGACAAAAAATACTCGGGCAATCTCGGAAAACCGCACGGGATCGAACTTTTCCTGGTCAGCTGAAATAAAGACACACTTGAACTGCCGCAGGCGGAGTTGGAGAATGAACCCGAGAGTGTTTCTTGCATGCATCATCGCGGCATCGATATGGCCGACGACTGCGTTTTCTCAATCATTCTTGAGCCAATATAAGGGCTCGCCTTATCACGATACGCGCTATAGTGGCGGCCCACAAAACATACCGGGCAAGGTCTTGTGCGCCTACTACGACTTGGGCGGCGAGGGAGTCGCGTATCACGACACCGATCCAAAAAATCACGGCAGCGGAGAGTTGAATCCGGCTGATGGGACCTATCTGAATGAATTTCGTATCCTTGAGGGAGTGGACACTTCCTACACGAAGTTTCTGCGGAAGCCAGATCCGGTTGACGACAACCCCTTCGACAAGGTCGCGCCTCCTGCAGATCTGCTTTATGTGGGCTGGACCGAACCCGGAGAGTGGTTCAACCTTACGGTAGACGTGGCAAAGTCGGGAACATACGCAGCCGATTTTCTTTACACTTCGAATCGTGGCGGCACAATTTCAGTCGATGCGAATGGAAAGGATGCAACCGGACCTTTGCCGATCACCACAACAAATGATCAGGCAGACCCGCTTGCCTGGCGTCAGTGGCACCACTGGAATTTGGCTCCGCAACTTTTCAAAGTGCATCTGAGCCAAGGCAAAAATGTCCTCACGGTACATATACTGACGAACGGAAACATGAATCTTGCTTATTTCGACTTCAAACCGCTCCAGGAATGAAATGGAAGCCTGCTTGCCCGTCAACGGGACAAGGTCCAGTAAGACTTGCGGTTAGGCGCGCGACCGCACCTTCTCTTGATTTTCGAGAATTCGCATCAGTACTCGCCTTCCCAGCTCGCCATCTCCTGTGACCAGGAACGCCAGAACCGCTCCCTGGAACGTCTGAAGCACTTCTTCGACGGTCGGACGATCGGGCAAATACCGCATCAGCAGCTCGATCCACAGCCTTTGCTGCTCGGCATAAAACAGCCTCGCGCGTTTCGAACCCGACCAGGCGCGCTTGGACAGATCCATCACCAGCAAGAGCACACCTCTTGATTGCGGGGCGGTCGTGCGGTCCCAGAGAGCGCTCACCACTGCCTGCACGG
>Ga0116130_1001275_pt1 | contig 14606 bp, 8 predicted proteins | sample June2015DPH_17_5_FD_89733 | JGI IMG/M metagenome (GOLD analysis project Ga0116130, IMG submission 89733) | Peatland microbial communities from SPRUCE experiment site at the Marcell Experimental Forest, Minnesota, USA - June2015DPH_17_40 | ecosystem: Environmental > Terrestrial > Soil > Wetlands >...
AAATTCTTTATCAACCGGCCCATCGTCGCCATCGTGATCGCGATTCTGATGGTCCTGCTCGGCATCGTTGCATTGCTGGGCCTGCCGACGGCGCAGTTCCCCAACATTGCCGACCCGATGATCCAGGTGCGCGCCACCTACCCTGGGGCTGACGCGCAGACCATAGCTGAGTCGGTCGCGACCCCGATCGAGCAGCAGATGTCGGGGGTCAGCGGTATGAACTACATGTATTCGTTGAGCGCCAGCTCGGGCGGAAACATGTCGCTCTACGTTGATTTCCAGCTCGGGACCGATGCCAACACCGACCAGATTCTGGCGCAGATGCGGACCTCGCAAGCCAACTCGCAACTGCCTAGTCAGGTGACCCAGCAGGGTGTGATCGTGCAGTCAGGCACGACCGCCCCTTTCATGCTGCTCGACCTCTATTCTCCTAGCGGCGCCTACGACAACCTCTTTCTGGCCAACTATGCCACGATCAATTTGCAGTACGCGCTGACCCGAGTCGCGGGTGTCGGGCAAGTGCAGATATTTGGCGCCGGCCCCTATGCCATGCGCATTTGGGTAAATCCTGACCGGCTGGCCAGCCTGGGCGTCACCGTGCCGGACATCACCGCTGCCGTCCTGGCCCAGAACAAGGTCAATCCCGCCGGCCAGGTAGGCGGCGAGCCGGTTCCGCCAGGACAACAGTTCACTTACAACGTGCGGGCTCCGGGGCGGCTGCCGACGGCCGCGGAGTTCGAGCAAATCATCGTCCGGGCCCAACCGGACGGCTCCATCCTGCGCCTGAAAGACGTGGCGCGCGTGGAATTGGGATCGCAATACTATTCGGCTATGGCGCGGTTAGGAACGGCGGGTTCGGGTAAGCCGACGCAGCCCGCCGCGCTTATAGCGCTCTACCTCACGCCTGGCAGCAACGCGCTAACCACCCGGGCAGCCGTTCTCAAGATGATGGAGGAAGCGAAGAGCAGGTTTCCCCAGGGGCTGGATTACATCGTTGCCCTCGACACCACGCTGGCGGTCAGCAGCGGCATCCACGAGATTTACAAGACCCTGTTCGAAGCGCTGGCGCTGGTTATCCTCGTAGTCTTTATCTTCCTCCAAGGCTGGCGGGCCACGCTGATCCCCTTGCTCGCGGTTCCGGTCTCGCTGATCGGGACCTTCATGATTTTTCCCCTACTCGGATTCTCCATCAATACGCTCTCGCTGTTTGGCCTTGTACTGGCCATCGGATTGGTAGTGGACGATGCGATTGTCGTGGTGGAGGCGGTGGAACACCATATCGAGCAGGGTATGACACCCCACGATGCCACGGTGAGAGCGATGGAGGAAGTCTCGGGCCCGGTGATTGCTATCGCCCTGATTCTTGCCGCCGTCTTCATTCCGACCGCCTTCGTGCCTGGCATTACTGGACAGCTCTACCAGCAGTTCGCGGTGACGATCGCTGTCTCAGTGATCTTCTCGGCGTTTAACGCGCTTACCCTCAGCCCAGCGCTTTCTGCCATGCTGCTACGTCCCAGGAAGCAATCGCGAGGACCGCTGGGCCTTTTCTTTGGTTGGTTCAACCGCGTCTTCGGCAGGGCCACCGACGGATACGTGGGGGCCTGCAAGCATTTGATCCACAAGGCGGGGTTTGCTTTTGTGCTACTCGGTTTGCTGACGGTGGCCGCCGGTTTCTTCGGCAAGAAGATACCCGGGAGCTTTCTCCCTGACGAAGACCAGGGGTACGTCTTTGCCGGTTTGCAACTGCCCGACGCGGCCTCTCTGCAACGTTCCTCCGAGGCCTCAAGGCAAGTGGAAAAGATCATCATGGATACTCCCGGCGTCCAGTACGTGAGCTCGGTCATGGGCTACAGTATGCTGAGCGGCGTCAACGCCACCTACAGTTCGTTTTTTTTCGTCTCGTTCAAGCCCTGGGACGAGCGCAAAACTGCCGAGACCAGTTACCTGGGAATCAAGACCCACCTGCAACGTGCGCTCTCCCAAGTCACGTCGGGCCTTGCCTTCTCGTTTCCACCGCCTGCGATTCCAGGGGTGGGAACTTCTGGAGGCGCTACTTTTATTCTCGAAGACCGCTCCGACGCCGGCGTCGATTTCCTGGCCAAGAACGCGCAGATATTTATCGCCGAGGCCCGCAAACGCCCAGAACTCACCGGGGTAATGACCACCGCTCTGTTCGGCGTTCCACAAGTCGGAGTGAAAGTGGACAACGCCAAGGTGATGACCCAGCAGATTCAACTGAGCAGCTTGTACGAGACCTTGCAGACGTTTATGGGCGGAGCGCTGGTGAATTACTTCAATCGATTCGGTTTGCAGTGGCAGGTGTACGTTCAGGCCGACGGCCCGTTCCGGACTGACGCGCAGAACCTCGGCAAGTTTTATGTCAGGAATGCCGCGGGGGACATGGTCCCGCTGAGCACGCTGACCAGCGTCTATCCACGCAGTGGCGCCGAGTTCATCATGCGCTACAACCTGTTCAACTGTGTGCAGATCAATGCATCCGCCGCTCCCGGCTACAGCTCCGGCCAGGTGACGGAGGCGCTGGAGGATGTTTATCACAACACCATGCCTCCCCAGATGGGATTCGACTACATGGGCATGTCGTACCAGGAGCAAAAGGCGGCACAGGGAGTCAGCCCCGCCACCATCTTCGGGCTGGCGTTCTTCGTGGTCTTCCTCATCATGGCAGCGCAATACGAAAGTTGGACGCTGCCCTTCAGCGTCCTGCTGGGCGTGCCCATCGCGGTCTTCGGGGCCTTTATCACGCTCTACCTTCGCCGGCGCGCCGGACTTGCGCTGGACAACGACGTATACGCGCAGATTGGCCTGGTCATGCTCATTGGGCTGTCGGCAAAGAATGCCATCCTAATCGTCGAGTTCGCCAAGGTCGAATACGAAAAGGGAACGTCTTTGCTCGACGCCTCGTTGGCGGCTGCAAAGTTGCGGCTGCGCCCAATTCTGATGACGGCCTTCGCCTTCATTCTTGGTTGCGTGCCGCTGTGGGTGGCTTCCGGCGCAGGCGCAATCTCGCGCCAGGTATTGGGCACGATCGTCATCGGCGGCATGCTGGCCTCTACGCTGCTGGCCGTTTTCTTTGTTCCCGTCAGTTTCGATGTCGTGGAGCGCTTTGGCATATGGATATCGGGAAAGAAAAAAGAGCCGCACAAGGAAGGACCTGGGCCTGTCCCGAAGAAAGCTGGGGATGAGTAGCTTGAGAACATACACCGTTTTTGTGTTGTTGCTCACGCTGTGCGCGTGCAAGGTCGGCCCCAATTATCAGCGTCCGCCGCTGACTGTGCCAGGCGATTATCGCGGGGTTGCGCCGGATGCTTCCACGCAACCGCTGTCCAGCGCTGAACAATTCGCCGAAATGCAATGGCCAGCCGTGTTCCAGGATGAGGTGTTGCAGGGCCTGATTAAGGAAGCGCTGGCTAACAACTACGACATGCGGATTGCCGCCACCCGAATCCTTCAGGCCAACGCTTCTCTGGGAATTGCGCGCGCCAATCAATTTCCGACTGTGAATGGTTCGGCATCGGTCGTGAACCAGCGCAGTGCGGTCTACCCGGGGGCCCCGACGTTCGACACTTTGGGGCTGCAATTGGACTATATCGTCGATTTCTGGGGACAGTACCGCCGGGCGACGGAGGCGGCGCGGGCCACGCTGTTGGCGACACAGTTTGGGCAGAGCATAGTCCAAACCAGCCTGATTTCCTCGGTGGCAAGTAACTATTTTCTGTTGCGTCAATTCGACTTCCAGCTTGATTACTCGAAGCAAACCGTGGAGGCAGATAAGGAAATCCTGAACCTGAACAACGTCAAGTTCAAGGGTGGTGAGAGTGCGATTACCGACGTCTATCAGGCCCAAGTGCTCGTGGAACAAGCCGAAGCTGAGGTCATCACGCTGAAGCAGTCGATCGTGCAGGCGGAAGACAATATCAGCCTTCTGCTCGGCCGAAACCCCGGGCCGATCTCACGTGGTCTCAGCCTGACCGAACAGCCGCACCTGCCCGAGGTGCCGGCCGGACTGCCATCGGCGCTTCTGCGGCGGCGTCCGGATGTGCGCCGGGCGGAAGAGAACCTGGTCGCCGCCAACGCCAACGTGGGTGTGGCCAAGGCCGCCTTCTTTCCGCAGATCTCGTTGACCGGTGCATTTGGCGCGCAGAGCGTCGCCATAACAAGTTTCTTGCAAGGTCCGGCGACATTCTGGTCTGTGGGTGGACAGGTGGTCCAACCGATCTTCCAGGGAGGCAGGATCAGGAGCGGGTACCGTTTGGCGTGGGCGCAGCGGGACGAAGCAGAACTACTCTACAAGCAAACCGTACAGCAGGCGTTCGGCGATGTTTCCAATAGCCTCGTCGGCTACACCCAGTCTCGCCTGTACCGGATGAAGCTTGAGGAGCAGACAAAAACATACAAGGACATGGCAAGCCTTGCCAATGTGCGTTTTCAGGGAGGCGTCACCAGTTTTCTCGAGGTGCAGTACTACGAACAGCAGTATTTTCTTTCGGCGCTGAACCTGGCCCAGGCGTGGTACACCGAGTTGCAAAGCTATGCCCAGCTCTACCAGGCTTTAGGTGGAGGCTGGCAACAACCATAGGCCACAGGGCCCCGGACCCGTAGGGAAGGGAATTAGCGAATTTTGGGACTGGAGAATACGTCGTGTCAACTCGTAACTCAGAAGTTCACGACTCACCATGTGCTCTCGTTCCGCGATTCCGACTCGTCATTGTGAACTCGTAATTCCCTTAAACACCTCGCCGCCCTTCATCACGAAGTTCACGCGCTCCAGCTGAGTGATGTCGGCCATGGGATCGGCGGGCACGGCAACAATATCGGCGAACTTGCCGGGCTCCAGTGAGCCGATCCGGTCCTGCATGCCCAGCAGTTCGGCAGCGCTCATGTTGGCTGAGCGCAAAGCCTGCGCCGGAGTCATGCCGTACTTCACCATCAGGGCAAATTCCTTCGCCGGATCGATGGTCCAGGCGAATCCACCGGCGTCGGTGCCGAAGGCGATCTTCACGCCGGCGTTCAACGCGCGCCGAAACGTGGCGGCGTGAATGTTGATCATGTCAACCCACACGCGCGCTCCCGTGGCCGCGCGGCCTTCAGCGACATACTCTCCGACGAACAACGTAGGCACGTAGAAAGTTCCCTTGGCAGCCATGGTCTTGAGGTCAGCGTCGGCGATGTAGAAACCGTGCTCGATGGAATCGACTCCGGCCTCGACCGAGTTGTGGACGCCATTCAACGCCGAGGCATGGGAGGCGACCTTGTGCCGCTCGCGATGCGCTTCATCAACGATGGCGCGTAGCTCGTCCAGTGTGAAGGTGGGAATGTCGTCGAGCACGCCGTCAGGCCGCACCCGATAGCTGCGGTCGGAGTACACCTTGATCCAGTCCACCCCGTTGGATATCTGCTCGCGCACCGCCTTGCGGCCGCCTTCCGCGCCGTCCACCTCCTGCACGCCCTTGGGCATCTTCAGCTCCCAGGAATAACCGAGCAGAGGATAGGAGCCGGTCACGTCCATGGCGCGGCCGGCGACTTGCATGCGCGGGCCGGGAATGACTCCGGCTTCGATGGCGTGCTTGATGTCCACATCGGCGTAGCCGGCGCCTTCGGTTTCGACATCGCGAATGGTGGTGAAGCCGTAGCCGAGCGCGCGCTGCGCCGCCACCGTGCCCAGAATGGTGCGGTAAGGGGTCGAGTACTTCAGCAGTTGCACGTCGTAATCTTCGGCGGTGATGTCACCTTGCAGCAGCACGTGAGTGTGAGTGTCGATCAGTCCGGGCAGGCAGACTTCGCGGGTGAGGTCGATGACTTGGGCGCCGCTCTCGGGCTGGAGCGCGTTGTCGCCGAGCTGATCGATCTTCTCGCCCACGATGCGCAGCGTGACGTTCTTACGGGTGGTGTCGCTCTTGCCGTCGTAGAGGGTACCGCAGCGCAAGTAGGTGATCCTGGGCGTAGAGGACTGCGGTTTGGCTTGGGCGAAAGCAGTGCTGGCAGCGAGAGAGAAGAAGAGGACGAGACGGAATTTCATGGTGTGCTCCGCTATGGGTGAACGACCATGACTATACCAGCGCACGCCGGAGACGTGGAGCTTTGTAATCACCGCGGAGAACACGGAGAGAGGCAGACTGAACTGATTCCGTCCGTGGCTCCGCGGTGAGGAGTTAGTTACACACCTGCTGCCGGACGTTCGCACATCTTACCGCCGCAGCAGCCCTTGCCGCCTTTGGCCATGTCGCACTTGCCGTCTTTGCAACAGCCGCCATCTTTGCCGCAGCACGACATCTTGCCGTCCTTGCCGTCATTTTTCGCCATCATCGGGCACTTCATCCCCGACTTGCCGTCCTTGGACATCATCTCGTCATGCGACATCGTGGCGTCTTTGCCGTCCTTGGACATCTGGCCGCACTTGCCGTCTTTGCCGCAGCAAGACATCTTGCCGTCGGCCTTATCGTGATTGCAGCAGGCACAGGCCTTGGAGTTGTCGCCGGATGGGGCGGCAGGCGTTTGGGTCGCGTTCTGGGCCATCAGACCCAGAGCCATGACCAGCGTACTCAGAATTACCAGCATCTTCGATTTCATAGTTTCCTCATAATCTTCGGTTGAACATCGTCCATGTCACAGGGGCCATAAGGCCCAGTAGAGTTCGCGGCTGGCGCGCATAAAACGGCTCGGCGCGAATCAGGCCGGAAGCTGCAAGGATTTTGCGAGGTGCGCTAAATCCGCAGATCCGTCTTCAGTCCGAAGACAGGGCGAACGAACTGAAGAGCGTTGTGAATGGAGAGGAAGGCAGAACCTGGAGGTGCAGGCACCGAGATTATGCCTGCCGGACCGTTGGCGCTCGACTGGAAGGAGAAAGAATTGCCGGAGGCGACCAGAAAAGCCAACGGTCTGGCAGGCTGGCTGCTTAAGTCGCAACAGCCCGGGTGATCTGCGCAGTGGGTGGCCGCAGACGCGGAGTGCGACGGGCAGCAAGGCATGGAATGCGGGCCCTGTGAGCAACAACCAGACGGGGTTGCGAGGGTCACGGAGTGGGTCGCGTGCCGGTGCATCTGCACCATCCGAACATGACACTTCGAACCATGCCCGGAAGCCGGCGGCATTGCGATGCCAGCCTCGGCCCATAGAATGACAACTAGCGACAGGACCAACGACAAGCCTCTCCGCATTGCGCTCCGCGAAATCATGCCGATCTCATTGTTGCTTCCGGCGACCCAGCCGTCTGTGACTAGCGTCACTGTCCTCTGGTTTGACGGCGCAGGGCTGAAAATGGTGTTACTGAGTTGGCGGCCGTTGGGCGTCCCGCTTTTCCTCACAATCCACAGTCATCCACATAGCTGCACCGAGAATAGGCGTTGAATTCGGCTGCATCACGGGGCTAGAGTCCAAAGCGTGAGCCAACGTTCGAGCTTTGAGTTTCGGGCGAGATCGAACCGCAGATTCGTCAACTTGCGCTCACCGCAACGCGGAAAGGCGCCCGGCGAAAAGCGTGTTAACACACGGTCCGCCGACGAGATGGAATTGGCACTCAGACGCCTCGCTGGCCCTGAAAATTGGCAAATTTGGAGGACCGGAGAGAGTTAACTCTTTTGGTTCGGGCGGGGAAGGCGTAAAATACAAGATGTAGTGTTATGCACTTGACATCCACAAGATGTCGGGAGTACCGTTCGCAAATGCGGTCGCCGCGTGAAGCGTTTTCCCAAAGCCAAGGCGGGCAGAGGTGACCGCCCGGGCGTGCAAGTGGGCCCGCGTACTTTGATGATTCCTCCTCTGGATACGGCGCAGGTTTCGTCAAGTGCAGTGAATTTGGGCCCAGGGCTTTCGGCAGATTTGCGACCCAGAAGCTCACGCGGTTTCCCAACGCACGCCATTGGCGTGCCGAGGGATGGCAGTTGGGCCAGCGAAGTCATCGCAAGACGATGACATCAGCGTTGTTCCTTTCCAAGTCAGTGCGGCACTTCAGCGCGGCGTTGCGCGCATGAGTTGCGCGAACGTTGCGCCTGAGTTGCCCGTCCGGATTCCGCCACAGGAAATATTTCTTTGGCGGCACGCTGTTGTGCGGTGGCGCCGGACAAAAGATGAACCGGGGGCTTCTTTCCTGTCGACCTTACGCGGGCAGGCAAAGAGGCCCCCACAACCTTTGCAGTCGGAAATAATAAAGCGGGCCTCAGACCCGCGCAAAGTGAATCAGACCCGCGTAGTAACGCAATAATTTAAGAACTGATCAGGAGCATTTCCCATGCCCGAAGTCACCACCAAACCAACCACCGCGACCACTGCGTCCATTGCGACCGGTGAGCCCACGACCACCGCCGCATCCGCCACCACCGCCGCGAGTACTACGCCTAAGAAGCGCGCGCCCGGGCTGACCTTCAAGCGCTTCTTCACCAAGGCCGGGGTCTCGCCCTACGACGAGCTGGAGTGGGAGCTGCGACTGGCGCAGATCACCGACACGCACGGCAGCATCATCTTCGAGCAGAAAGACGTCGAGGTCCCCAAGGACTGGTCGATGACGGCGACCAACATCGTCGCCAGCAAATATCTGCACGGCCCGCTCGACACGCCCGAGCGCGAGACCGGCGTGCGCCAGCTCGTCACCCGCGTCGCCGAAACCATTCGCGACTGGGGCATCAAGGGCGGATACTTCCGCAGCGACGACGACGCGGCCATCTTCCACGACGAACTCGCCCACCTGCTGTTGCAGCAGAAGGCGGCCTTCAATTCGCCGGTATGGTTCAACGTGGGCTGCGATCGCATCGAGCCCAACTCCGACGCGCAGAACTGGCACTGGAATCCCCAGGCCCAGCGCGTGGAATACGGCGCGGTCGGCTACAAGAACCCGCAATGCTCGGCGTGCTTCATCAACTCGGTACACGATTCGCTCGACAGCATCCTCACTCTCGCCAAAACCGAAGGCATGCTCTTCAAGTGGGGATCGGGCACGGGCACCAATCTGTCGCCGCTGCGTTCGTCCACCGAAGCGCTCTCCGGCGGCGGCACCGCCAGCGGCCCGCTCAGCTTCATGAAAGGCTTCGACGCCTTCGCCGGCGTCATCAAGAGCGGCGGCAAGACGCGTCGCGCCGCCAAGATGGTCATCCTCAACGTGGACCATCCTGACGTGATGGACTTCATCGCGTGCAAGCAGAAGGAAGAGGCCAAGGCGTGGGCGCTCATCGAAATGGGTTACGACGGCAGCGGTCCCGACAGCGACGCCTACTCGTCCATCTTCTTTCAGAACGCCAACAACTCGGTGCGCGTGACCGACGATTTCATGTACGCGGTGCTGCGCGATGGCGACTTCAGCACGCGCTCGGTGAAGGACGGCCATCCCGTGCAGACCTTCAAGGCGCGCGAGATGCTGCACAAGATTTCCGATGCCACATGGCACTGCGGCGATCCCGGCATGCAGTACGACACCACGGTCAACCGCTGGCACACCTCCAAGAACACGGCGCGCATCAACGCGTCGAACCCTTGCAGCGAATACATGTTCCTTGACGACTCGGCCTGCAACCTCGCCAGCTTGAACCTGATGAAGTTCGCGCCCAACGGGACGTTCGACATCGAGGCCTACCGTTACGCCTGCGCCGTCATGATCACCGCGCAGGAAATTCTGGTGGACAACAGCGGCTATCCGACGGAAGCCATCGGCAAGAACTCGCACGACTACCGTCCGCTGGGACTGGGCTACGCCAACCTGGGCGCGCTGCTGATGGCCGCGGGCCTGCCCTATGACTCCGACGCCGGACGCGACTACGCCGCCTGCGTGACTGCGATCATGTGCGGCGAAGCTTATCTGCAATCGTCGAAGATTGCCGAACTGTGCCAGCCGCTCGCGCCCGCCACCGCGGCAACCTCGACTGCTGAGATCACCGGCGCTGCCTGTCCCGGCTGGTACATCAATCGCGAGCCTTTCCTCGACGTCATCCGCATGCATCGCGCATCGGTGAACAACATCGACAAGACCCACGTTCCGCCGGCGCTGTTTGAAGCCAGCAAGAGCACCTGGGACGAAGCCCTGAAGCACGGCGAGAAGTTCGGCTACCGCAACGCGCAGGTCACGGTGCTGGCCCCCACGGGCACCATCGGCTTCATGATGGATTGCGACACCACCGGCATCGAGCCCGACCTGGCGCTGATCAAGTACAAGAAGCTGGTCGGCGGCGGCATGATCAAGATCGTGAACAACACCGTGCCCGCCGCGCTGTTCAAGCTCGGCTACACGGCCGACCAGACCAACGCCATCGTCAGCTACATCGACGCCACCGGCACCATCGAAGGCGCTCCTTCCGTCAAGGAAGAGCACCTGCCCATCTTCGACTGCTCCTTCAAGCCGTCGAAGGGCACGCGCTGCATTCACTATCTGGGACATGTGCGCATGATGGCGGCCGCCCAGCCGTTCATCTCGGGCGCAATTTCCAAGACCATCAACATGCCCGAGAACGCCACCGTGGACGACATCACCGAAGCCTACATTCAGTCGTGGAAGCTAGGACTGAAGGCGGTCGCCATCTATCGTGACGGATCGAAGAAGGCGCAGCCGCTCAGTTCCATGGGATCGGCCACCGCCAAGTCGAAGAAAGGCGACGCGCTCGCTGCCCCGGTCGAGGTGGAAGACGAGGCCGCGGCGCCGCCGCGCGCCATGCGCCACCGCCTGCCCGACGAGCGCCTGTCCATCACCCACAAGTTCAGCGTGGGCGGACACGAAGGCTATCTCACCGTCGGCCTTTACAAGGACGGCATGCCGGGTGAGTTGTTCATCACCATGGCCAAGGAGGGCTCGACCGTCAGCGGCCTGATGGACAGCTTCGCCTGCGCCACGTCGCTGGCCTTGCAGCACGGCGTGCCACTCAAGCTGATGTGCGAGAAGTTCGCGCACACCCGCTTCGAGCCCAGCGGCTGGAGCCATAACCAGGACATCGGCTACGCCAAGTCCATCATGGATTACATCTTCCGCTGGCTGCAGTTGCGATTCTTGACGGGCCAGCAGCAGGCGCTGTTCGACGGCCTGCGTCCCAAGTACGTCAACGCCCCACCGCCCGGTGTCCCGGACGAGAATGGCTACGGGACGGACAAGTCCATTACGGGTGTCATCCTGAGCGACCCCGAACATCGTGAGGGGGAGTCGAAGGACCCCTATAGCGGCAGCAATCCGTCCCAGCTTGTCATCCCGGGCGCAGCGGGTGCCCCACCCTTGTCTGCCGGTGTTAGCGGACAGGGTGGGAAAGCCGGCCTCAGCGGGCCCAGGGGCCACCATCACGCCTCCGACGCTCTGCAGGACCTGATTGAAATGGGAGACTCTCCCAGTTGCCCCGTCTGCGGCGCCATCATGACGCGGAACGGAAGCTGCTATAGATGCATGAGCTGCGGGTCAACCAGTGGTTGTAGTTAGCAGAAGGTTGTCATCACGAGCGGAGCGAGGGATCTGCTTTTGATTGAATCGTCCCCACCCTGTCGCTGCGCGACAAGGGTGGGGCACCCCGGCTCCACGACAAGTGGGGCACCCCGGCAAGTAATAGAATGGATGTGATGGAATCGACTCGCCTAGGTTAATCCCCCGATGAAAGAATCTCCGAAACCGAGCTTTGAATTCCTGCCTCTTAGCATACGGTTAGAAACGGCCGGCGGTGTTGCTACACCCCTAGTGCTCCGCGGCACTCCACTTCCGGCAAAGCGATCCCAGCTATTCTCCACCGCAGCCGATAACCAATCTAGCGTCGAGGTGTCGTTGTGCCTCGGAGAGAGCCCTCTGGTCGGCGGCAATGTTCGAATCGGAGAGTTCAAACTAAACGGCATTCCAGCAGCGAATCGGGGCAAGCCACAGATTGTAATTGAATTCGCTGTTGATCCTACCTGTGCCGTGACGGCCCGAGCAACCTTGCAGGACTCCCAGGTGTCCGCCGAGGAACGATTCGAGTTACCTGTGGGGCTTTCCGATGAGTTTATTGCGCGAGTTCTCGAAAATGCGGAATCTAGCCGTCAGGCTGATGAGACAAAACTGTTGCAGATCGAAGCTACAAACCGCGCAAAGATGCTCATTGAGCAGGCCGAGCGGCGATTGGAGCAGTCTCCCAATGAAAAGTTGAGCGAAGCGGTTGCCGCCGTTGGCCTGGCGCTAGCCTCAAAGGACAGCGCCAAAATACGAGAGGAGGGGGATGGACTCGAGCGTCTTCTAAACCCTCCTGGTGCAGCACCTTTTTCCGATATTTTTGCGGACTTCTTCCAGGCCAAACCACTTTCGCGTGCTCCGAAGAAGTCAAGAGTTGTAAAACGTACTGGACCTCCGGAGCAGGAACTGGCATCATCTCCTCCCCCTCCGTCCTTAGGAAGGATATTTGGCGGCGGAAACTTCACGCTCGATCCACAATTATGTTTTGTGCTCATGCCATTCGACGCAGCCCTTCAGCCGCTCTATGATGATCACATTCGAGGCATCGTCGAAGGCGCGGGACTTAGATGCGAAAGGGCAGATGAGATTAGGGGGACGACGCTTATTACTTGGGATATTTGGGAGCGCATCAATCGCGCACGTTTCCTCGTCGCAGAGCTGACTCATCAGAATGCAAACGTATTTTATGAACTTGGTCTGGCCCATGCGTTGAGTAAAGAAGTAATTCTCTTAACACAATCGATGGAGTATGTTCCGTTTGATTTGAGAACGATCCGTTGTCTTTGTTATGAGTTCACTCCCCGTGGCACAAAAAAGCTGGAAAAGGATTTGGCTGCAACTATTGAGGCTTTGATGAAATCCTCTTAGGCGGGTGGCCCACACAACACTCTCGACGACGAACACTCCAGAGCGTGCCCCATTCAAGCTTCTTTTGGCTTGAGTGGGGATTTTGCTCACGTCGACGAAAACCCGGCGCCCGGCTTAGAACCAAGCATGACGCATCTCTTGCGTTCTGCGGCAAATGGATGCAATAATCTTCCCGTTATTTCTACACGGTTACTCCGGCGGTTGAATGGTATGAGGGCTCGCATTGATCGGTATACAGCACAAGGCTGACATTTACCTGACTGGTTTGGGGACTTTCGAATTGCGTCAGTTGACCCTTGAGACGTTGGATGTTCTCAGGAATGTGAATGTTGTTTATCACCTAACTGCCCGACACGCTGACCTGTGTGCAATTAACCCCAAGACTCGAGACCTCAGCAACCAATATTTCAGAGCCGGAGTTAGAGAGGACATCTATGCAGCGATGGCGCGTCACTTAGTTGAAGCAGCAAGGCTGGAGGGACCCATCGCTTTGGCGCTTGACGGAAATCCAATGTTTTTCAGCGATATCTCATGGATGACGGCTGCCATCGCCAAGAAAGAAGGTCTCAAGGTGGAGGCGCTTCCGTCCGTTTCGTGCATTGATGTCTTGCCAATGCAACTCGGATTTGAGCCCGCAGACCTCGGAATGCAAATATTCGAGGCTACTCAGCTGGTGCTTTACGACTTGGCAATCAATCCTTATCTTTCTACGCTAGTTTTACAGATAGCATATTTCTTGGAACGCGTGACAATCCCTATGCCGGAAAAGCAGGTCGGCGCATTTGATCGCTTTGTAAAGCACGTTCTTAAGTTTTTCCCGCCGAATCACCCCGCTATCTTCGTACAATCGGCCTATTCTACTAAGATTCCTACTCTTGCGTTTTCAACACAGGTGAGCAGCATCGATGGGTGCCGAAACCAGATGGCTTCTGGTATGACATTGTACTTACCTCGGGTGGGAATCCCGAGCATCGATTCGTCTTTACGTAAGCAACTAGGTCTCAAATAGACAAGAAAGGGGCGTCAATGCCTGCGTGGTTAGTCTCGCTTTTCGACAAAGTAGCATTCTCAGCCGCTTCGGCCATTCTCGCCTTCATCGCTGGCCGGTTTTGGAAGGGTCTTTTGAGGCCGTGGATTTCCGATTTTTGGTATCCCGGGCCATATCTGGCGAACAACTACAAGGGCGAGTTTACGCTTAAAGAGAAACAGTGCAGCGACTTGATCGAACTGAGACAAAAGGCCAGCAAGGTGTGGGGAACGATGACGTTTCCGGATGGGGGTCATGGTCGCTATAAGTTCGAAGCGGTGATTTTGGACAACGTGTTGCGCGGAACCTATGATGGCGTTCGCCACGGTCCAAGCGCTCGGGGGGTGTTCTTGCTAGCGATAGATCCACGGCGGAATGATCTTGAGGGTTGGTTTGTAGAGCCGCATCAGGGAGAGGTAATTTCTGTGGCATACAAATGGATGCCTACTCGTGATTGAGGGCGTCCGGCACGAGCTTAGATGAATTGGGTGCCATCACAGTTCCCAGATCTAGGATCGTTCCACGATAGTTGGGCCGAGTTTTCTCTCCATCCGCAATGACATCTTCGCCAACTCGCAGGTCTTCGTGCCGAAGGGTAGCGTGGTTCGGATTATTGACGCCCATACTTTTCCTCCTCGAGAAATCCAACGAAGTATAGCCCTACCGGCGATTGCAGTCAAGATCACACAGAGGATGTGTCAGTAGCACATGATATGTCCGGTTGCGATAGCACGTGATCTGTCCGCTTTTCCGGCGGCGAGAGTAGGAGACCATGCGAAGCATGGATTTCTACTCGAAGGCCGCGATGGAGCGGGC
>Ga0116130_1001276_pt1 | contig 14597 bp, 5 predicted proteins | sample June2015DPH_17_5_FD_89733 | JGI IMG/M metagenome (GOLD analysis project Ga0116130, IMG submission 89733) | Peatland microbial communities from SPRUCE experiment site at the Marcell Experimental Forest, Minnesota, USA - June2015DPH_17_40 | ecosystem: Environmental > Terrestrial > Soil > Wetlands >...
TGCATCGCCTCAGCAGCTAACCGATCCTTCTCTGGAGACGGCATGTTATCTGTTCTTCTTCCGGAGGCAGCCATTCGAACATCGTTTAGTGTATCTTTCGGCACCAGTCTGATGGGATGCCCAACCGGAATCTGAGGCCGCGCACTGCCGGTTGTGTCAGCGACCATGAGGAAGCGCGGAACCGCTGCCCAAAGCCGAGGGGGCGAGATCACAATCCCCCGACCAGTCCGGTCGAGCGGTTGAGCCGAAGAATCATCGACTACAAACCCGTTTATGGATCGCTTCCGGCTAGCGACCACACGTTCAGAATCGGGACCCGGTGCCACGGGCAGAATCCGTTCCTAGAATATTCAGAATTCCAACCGCGCCTGAAAGGCGATCATGCGGGGAGTGCTGTCGCCGCCCAAACCCACGCCGAGCAGGCCGGTCGGCGGAGAGGTCGTGGACGTGAGTGCTCCGAATCCAGTTTGGGTGGAGGGCTGGCCTGGAATACCGGCCTGCACCACGTTTGGAAGGCTGAAATTCGGATGGTTGAAGATATTGAAAAACTGAGATTCAAACCGCAGCTTCATAGGCTCGGTCAAGGGGAACCATTTTGTCAGGTAGAAGTCACTCCAGAGAAAATCCGGACCGCGCAGTGAGTTGCGGCCGAGGTTTCCGAATTGGCAACTCTGCCGGTTGTCGCCGCCATAACATTGCCCGGTGCTGGGATCGACGGCCGAGACGAAAGCGTCGGAATTGAGCCACTGAAGTGTTCCTGGCTGGGTCACGCCCGGAATCGGATGGTGGTCGTACAGCGGAACACCAGGTACAACACTGGCGAATTCCGGGCCGCTGCCTTGCACAATGCCGTTACCACCCCCGGAATAGGGCGTGCTCAGAACCGAGAACGGAACCCCGCTGTGCCAAAACACTGTTCCAGAAATCTGCCAGCGGTTGAGCGCGTAGCCCAGAGAATGATTCCGTACTTTCAGCGGCAACTGATAGACGTACTGCCCGTTGAGATTGTGCCGGATGTCGTAATCGCAAGGACCGTAGTCGCGAGCAAGCTCTCCTGGTAGAGGCGAAAGAATTCCTCCCGAGGAGAATTGCAGGAATCCTCCGTTCGAGACTGTATCCATGCAACGGCTGAATGTGTAGTTGACCTGCCCTTGCAGGCCATGGCCCAGCCGTTTCATAGCGGTGAGTTGGAGGCCGTTGTAGTGACTATTCGCGCCGGTGGAGAACTGCGTCACCGCACCGAATCGCGGATCGGTGGGCTGCAGGTAGGGGAATGGTGCAAAACAACCCTGACACACGGTTTGGTAGCCGTTGACTTGTGTTGAGTAGGGCTGGTTCACAGTGCGTGTGCCCACGTATTGCGCCTGCAGGTTGGCCGTCGTTCCGAGTTGATGTTCCATTCCCAGGCTCCACTCCATGAAGTACGGTGCGTGGAGTTTGCCATCGGGGACTGCCGTCATGGCGACTGGTGGAAGACAAGTTGTGGGATTTGCCTGCGGAGATGAGCAGGAAAGCTGGCCCTGGGGAAATCCTGAAGTGAAAATCTGATTCGCGGCAATGGTTGCGCCGACGGCACTGTTGGAAACTCCCGGCGCGATGGCTGTACCGCCCACGGTGCCAAGCAGTCCTCCCTGAAACGTTTTGTCGTATGGAGGATTAGCGCCGACGAGGTCAGCCACACTGCCCGGCAAGATGTCGCTGAAAATCCCGAAGCCGGTGCGGAGCACGGTTTTCGGCTGGAACTGCCACGCAATCGCCGTTCTTGGTTGGAGAATGGCCAGCGGTGTGGACGAGAACAGATTGCCGAGATGAGTTTGAATAGCGGCGTTCAGTGGTTGATTGACATCATGCGAGATGGAATTGAAAGAGCCGCTCAGACGGGCGACTCGATCATGCGGATTCAGCGGATTGGAGTTGAAGGTGTCACGCAGTCCGAACGTCCAGGTCAGTTTGCGAGTCACTTTCCAGGTGTCTTGCGCGTAGAGATCGAGATTGAGAAAGTTGAAGGGCTCGTTGGGGTTCGAAGGGAACGTCTCCGAGGCAGTGTTCGCTACTCCAGAGATAAATTGCTGCAAGTTGGCGTAGGTCACGGTGGGAACCGTGCCTTCCCCAAAGCTATAGTCGTTCAAGCGGAAGATACGGGTATTGGTTCCAAATCGCAGTTCGTGAGCGCCATGGCTCCAGGCGAGATTGTCGTTGATGAAAAAACGGGATGCGCGCCGGCCTTGAATCCAGGTGTTGTCAAGTCCTCCGATGGGAGTGAAGGGGTTCGCTCCGCTGCCCTGCAACACGATCGGAAAAACCGACAGTGTCTTCTGCAAATCACTTGGCCCAAACAGGCTTTCGTACCAGGAAAATGCGGGATTGAAGTAGTTCACCAGGTTCTGCGAGAAGACGTGCGTGTATCCCGCAGCAAGCGAGTAGAGAGGCTGCGGCGAAAGCGCGTCGAACACCGGGTTGATGGGGTCGGTCCACGCGGCTTGCAGGCCGGTGTCCGCCTGCAAACGAAACCAGGTCGTGTCTTTCTCGTTGATGTTGTAGTCGATTCGGGCCGTTTGCACCTGTTCGTGGTCGTCGCTGGAGTGCGAAACACTTTGCCGGTTGGCGCAACCCGCCCCGGCCCCGAGCGGACAACCGAGTATGGCGGTGGGTGTGCCGCTGCTATTTGCATAGAGCGAGAACATCTGCTGATAAAACGGGACCAACTGCGGAGGAAGTTGCTGCAAGACGTATTGTTGGAATGGGGCACTGGGAACAATCGCCGGGGTGACGATGGGCAGCGCGATGCGAACCCACTCGCTGTCGAAGAAGAAAAACAGTTTGTCGTGTAGGATTGGACCACCCACACTGCCTCCAAAATGATTTGCGGTTGCCCCCGGCTTGTGGTTTCCCGGCGTTGCATTGGTGAAGTAGTCCGCTGCATTGAGTAGCGCGCCGTTCCACAGTTCGTAGAGATTCCCGTGAAACTGATTCGCGCCGGACTTGGTGACGTAATCGATTTGGGATGCTCCATACCGCCCTTGATCCACGGAATAGGAAAGAGTGTTGACGGTGACTTCCGAGATTGAATTCAATCCCAGGACCAGGTTGGTGGAAAGGCCGCTGTTGAGATTGGTGAGTGGGTCGTTAGTTTCCAGTCCGTCAACGATGTAGCCGTTTGAGAGGGCGGGCAGGCCGTTAAACTCGACGTTGCCATACCCGTTTGTGCCGCCGACGAAATCGTTGCTGCTGCCCGCCGTGTTGATGAGCGCCCCAGGGGCAAACTGCAGAGGGTAGGTTAGATCGCCACCCGGATTCGGCAGATTCTCCAGCGCCGGCGCATTCAGAGTGGTGGATGTGTTTGCGTTTTCCGGGTTGATAAGTGGAGCCTCGCTGCTGACCTCAACCACCTCATTGGATCGAGCGATCTTGAGTATGAAATCCACGGTTTGCTTCTGCCCCAGACCCGAGAGGACATTGTCATTTTGCTGCGGCTCGAAGCCGAGAGCTTCCGCTTTGACCGAGTAGGCACCAGGCTTTAACTGCGGGAAATTGAACCGCCCGGCATCATCGGTCCTGGCGCTGCGCTTTAGGCCGGTCTCGTGATTGGTGATCGTCACCAGGGCGCGCGGCACAAATGCGTTAGTCACGTCCCTTACTTCGCCAACAATGGCGCTCGTCGTTTCGCCTTGTGCCAGTGCTTCCACCCGGAGGAGACACGCCACGGTCAACACCAGAAAAGCAAAGCCAACTGCCCGCGCCATAAATTCCTTACCCATTTGCCCTGAAGTGAAATGTTTCCCCGGCTTTGATATATTAACCAGCGATTATTTTGTATAGTTAACCATAGTTAAACACAATAAGCAAGGAGAGCAGGGAAGAGCGGGCAACTTTGGTGACCATGTCCGGGTTGCGGGCCAACCGAAGATTATTCCGGGCCAGAAGTCCTCTTCGAGGAGATCGCCATTCATCTCCTCCAAGCCCCAAACTGGACCGTGAGAGCCCAGAGTGGTGGCTTTTCCTGACTACCCATCCAAGTGGCCTCTGGTTTGACCTGATAGCCACGGGCACAAGATGCACTTCGACTCGGGACGACACGTCCGAAATTGTGGTGAGTGCGGACGACACTTCTAAGTGCTGCCCGGCATGCGAAAAGCGGCGCAATCCGTAGGCATATGATAAAAAGTTGTCGGCGCGAAAGGGGTGGTGATGGGGAATCTGACGCGACGGGAAGTATTGAAGGCCGGATCCACGGCGGCGGTGACCGCGCTCCTGAATCCGTTGTTGGGGAAAGCGGAAGGCGAGAAGGAGGGCAACAACGTGATGAAGCCCGAGCCGGTACAGGCACCGTTCGAAGAAATCTGCTTCCTGAATGCGACCACGCTTGTGGAAATGCTCCGAACGAAAAAAATTTCTTCCGTTGAAGTAGTGCAGGCGCACCTGAGCCAGATCGCGCGTGTGAACCAAAAAGTGAATGCGATCGTAACGCTCGTGGAAGAGGAACAGTTGCTGGCCGAGGCGCGCGCGGCGGACGATGCGCTGGCCAAGGGAAACTGGCTTGGGCCTTTGCATGGGCTGCCGATTGGCGTGAAGGATCTACATGCCACTAAGGGAATTCGAACAACCTATGGATCCCCGCTGCACAAGGACGATATTCCGAAGGCAGATTGCCTGCTGGTGGAAAGGGAAAAGAAGGCAGGCGGGATCGTGATCGGAAAAACGAACGTGCCGGAGTTTGGCCTGGGATCGCAAACCTTCAACACCGTGTTCGGGGCGACGCGGAATCCGCATGACCTCACGAAGACCTGCGGAGGAAGCACCGGGGGCGGTTCGGTGGCAGCGGCCTGTGGCATGGTGCCGCTGGCAGATGGGAGCGATTATGGCGGGTCGCTGCGGAACCCTCCGAATTTTTGCGGTGTAGTGGGATTGCGACCCTCGCCGGGACGAGTGCCGAATACACCGGCGGACCTGGCATGGCAACCGTTTTCCGTTGTCGGAGGTGTGGCGCGAAACGTGAAGGACCTCGCATATTTTCTGAGTGTACTGGCGGGGCCAGACGAGCGGATTCCGATTTCCGTGGAGCAGCCGGGAAGCCAGTTCGTGCAGCCGCTGGGTGGGCGAAGCTTTAAGGGAGTGCGCGTAGCGATGTTCCGCGATATGGGGTTGCCTTGGGAACCGGAGGTGAAGGAAACGGTGCGCACCCAGGGGAAGGTCTTCGAATCGCTGGGGTGCGTGGTGGAAGAAGCAGAGCCCGATTTTCGGGATGCCAACGAATGCTTCCTGGCCTGGCGCCATTGGACGATGGAATCAAGATTCGGGGACCTCATCGCCACAAAAGGCGATCAGTTGAATGAGTACGTCCATTGGCATGTGGAGGAAGGTAAGAAATTGACCGGGCCGTACTTGTCGCGAGTGGAGATAAAGCGATCGGCGCTGTATCAGCGAGTGCGTGAGTTCATGGACCAATACGAATTTTTCGTACTGCCCGTGAATCAGGTGCTGCCTTTTGCTGTAACACAGCACTATCCGACGGAAATTAATGGGGTGAAGATGGAGAACTATCTCGCTTGGATGAAATCGGCCTGCTACATCACGTCAACAGGGAATCCAGCCGCGTCGGTACCGTGCGAGTACTCGGGAAGCGGATTGCCCATCGGAATACAGATTGTGGGACGGAATCACGACGATTGGGGTGTGCTGCAGATGGCGTTTGCATTTGAGCAGGCGAGGAATCTGGAGAAGAGGAAGCCCGTAGCAGTGGGTTGAGTTCGTGAGCAGAGGGATCCACTCGCTCTGCACCCGAATCTTCTCAAGTCAATATAAGCGCGCAAACCGGACAAGTGAAATGTCGCCACTCCCTGGAAGTCGCGTTCGAAAAGATCATTCATTGATCTCCCCGAAGCCCGTTTCTGGACCGCGAGTAAGCGCTGAAGGGCTCACGGATTACTTACGCATTGCCGACCATCCGGGAGCCATCACCGAGCGGACCGAACGCGATACGCGGCCCCGGCCATTTCCACCTGTGCTGTTCTCCTTTCTTTATCTTGCTTTAGTCAACAATCCTGTCGATTGTGCGATTGAAGGCAGCTCTGAGAAGAATCACAAGTGTGGCCCGAATCGTGAATGCGCTGAGTTAGAATACATCCATCGGGCCTGGAGTCGCAGTCTTACCTAGGAGGATGATACGGAACGACGGAGCTTGGCCAAGGGCTCGTCAGGTTCGAGGCTCGGTTCGTGCTTTGTTGGGCCTCAGTCAGTGCGCTTTGATCTCAACCCTTATGCGCTCCAGCTACTTTCGGATATTCGCCCCGGCCGCGATGTTTTTCGTGCTGCTGGTGGGGGCAGGCAGTGGGCAAAATACGACGCTGATCAGTCTTGATCAGGCCATTGATCTGGCGCTGGCGCACAACCATTCCATAAAAGCCACGCGGACTCTGATTCTTCAGAATCAGGCCCAGGAGATTACCGCGAACCTGCGCCCTAATCCGACTCTCGGAGCGGATAGCCAGTTCGTCCCATTTTTCAGTCCCCAAGATTTTTCCGGGGAAAATCTGAACGAGACTCAGCAGTTCGATATCGGGATCGGGTACCTCTTCGAACGTGGGCACAAGCGGCGGCGGCGCCTGCAAGCCGCTCGCGATCAGACGGCCGTCACACGCGCCCAGGTCGGCGACGCGGAACGAACCCTGGCGTTCAACGTGGGGCAGCAGTTCGTCAGTGTTTTGCTGGCGGAATCCACTCTTCAGTTCGCCCTTCAAGACCTAAAGGGCTTCCAGCAGACGGTCGATATTAGCGAGGCACAACTCAAGGCGGGCTACATTGGGGAAGGCGATTATCTTAAGATCAAGCTGCAGCTTCTGCAGTTTCAGACCGACGTATCCTCTGCCCGCCTGGCGAAGGTGCAGGCGCTGGTGGGCCTGCGTGAGTTCCTGGCTTACAACGCAGTGCCGGCCGATTATGACGTGATAGGCGATCTGGCGTATCAGCCGCTCAAAGCGAACCTGGAAGACTTGCAGACGAAGGCGCTGCGCGAACGCCCCGACTTCCGTGCCGCGGAATTGGGGACAACCGCGGCACAAAGCCAAATTCTCCTGGCCAAAGCCAACGCCAAGGTGGACCTAAATGGCACGTACGACTTTACGCATGTTTCCGGTGAGAACACTGCTTCGCTCTTTGTGAATTTTGAGTTGCCGATCTTTAATCGTAATCAAGGAGAAATCGCGCGTACCGGTTATGCGCTCACGCAGGCACAGGAGCAGCAGCAAGCGGCCAGCGATACGGTTCTCTCCGATGTTGCCAATGCCTATGAGGCTGTGAGGAGCAATGACGAAGTGGTGCAACTCTATACTTCAGGGTATCTCAAGCAGGCGCAGGATTCGCGTGACATCAGCGAATATGCGTATAAACGCGGTGCCGCCAGCCTGTTGGATTTTCTCGACGCCGAGCGCAGTTACCGCTCGGTTCAGTTGGCTTATCGCCAGGCCCTAGCCTCTTATATGACCGCTCTGGAACAACTGAAGGAAGCGGTGGGAACGAGAAACCTGCCGTGAACCTCCACGCGAGTCGTTGGCAGCGAGTGACTCCTGCGCTGGCCGCCCTATCGGCGATTATGGTGGTGCTTGCCGGCTGCCAGGGGTCGGGATCAAATGCCGCCGCTAACTCTGGCGGCGCGAACAACTCAAGCAACCCGGAGCTGTTTACCGTTCCGCGGGAGCAGATGTCGCATGTGCAGGTACTGACAGTGCAGCCTACGACACTGACTCGAGCCCTCCGGCTGACGGGAGCCGTGGCGTACAACAGTTTTCGCACCACACCGGTCATCACGCAGGTGAGCGGACCGGTCAGCAGAGTCGTGGTCGTTCCCGGACAGAAAGTAACTCAGGGCGAGCCCATGTTGTACGTGGCGAGTCCGGATTACTCGCAGCTCCGCACCAACTATTTGAAGGCCAAGGATGCCTATGCCTTGGCACAAAAGGCCAACGCCCGAGCCCAGGATTTGTACCAGCATCATGCGATTGCAGAACAGAATTTGGAGCAGGCGCAATCGGCCGAGGTGCAGGCAAGCGGCGACCTGGTAGCGGCTCAAGCTGCATTAAAAGTCATGGGAGTCACTGATCCTGACGCGCTCGTGAAAGCCCCGCCTTCTTTTGAAGTTCCGGTAAAGGCGCCAATTGGCGGCCTGGTGGTAGAGCAGGATGTTTCTGCGGGACAACTTATTCAACCCGGCACAACCCAATGTTTCATGATTTCCGACATCAGCACCGTCTGGGTGCTGGTCAATGTCTATCAGAAGGACTTGCCTTACGTGCGCGTAGGAGATCAGGTCACAATTCAGACGGATACTTATTCCGAAGTGTTCCATGGGCGCATTGCGTATGTGGCAGCTTCGCTGGATCCGAACACGCGCACGCTGCAGGCACGCATCGAGACCAACAATCCCGGCGAAAAACTGAAGAAAGATATGTACGTGGTTGCGACTGTAAACGCGGGCACGATCCAAAATGCCATTGCGCTCCCGGATTCGGCTGTCCTGCGCGATACCGAAAACCAGCCTTTTGTTTATGCCGCGGCATCTGCGAACCAGTTTGGCAGACGCTCGGTCACGCTCGGAGAAAGCCTGAACGGAAAGACGGAAATTATCAGCGGGCTGAAGCCGGGTGACCAAGTCGTGGGGAATGGCGGCTTGTTCCTGCAGTTTGCGAACTCATTGCAGCGCTAGCGGGATCGGGCAGGCTTTGAGAAGGAGTTTCAAACACTTTGGCAAGGATAGTGTCCACCACATCTGAATGATCCACCGAATCGTCCAAGCGGCACTCCGTCAAAGATTCCTGGTGCTGATGCTGACCGCTTTCATCACGGTCGGGGGAATCCTGTCTTTTCAACGGATGCCCGTGGACGCCTATCCCGATCTCTCGCCTCCGCAGGTCGAAATCATCACCCAGTGGCCGGACCATGCCGCCGAAGAAGTCGAACGGTTGGTCACCCTTCCCCTTGAACTTGAGATGAACGGCGTCCCGCACATGGTCGTAATGCGCTCCATCTCGCTGTATGGGCTGTCCGATCTCATCCTGACCTTCGAGGAGAACACCAACGATTACTTTGCGCGGCAAATCGTCTTTGAGCGGCTCGCTCAAGCCACGCTGCCGACAGGCGTAACTCCGAGCCTCGCGCCTCTGTTCAGTCCGAGTGGCCTGGTGTATCGCTACGTTCTGGAAAGTCTCGACCGCAGCCCTCAGGAGCTGAAAACGATTGAAGACTGGGTGATTGAGAGAGCTTATCGTTCAGTCCATGGCGTAGCCGACGACTCAGGCTTTGGCGGAACGGTGATGCAATACCAGGTATTGCTCGACCCGGCACGCATCTATGGGTATCACCTGACCATCCCACAGGTCACGGCTGCTCTAGCCGCCAACAACTCGAATGCTGGTGGCGGCTTCTATTCTCAGGGAGGACAGTTCTACTACGTTCGCGGCATCGGCCTCGTGCGTAACACAGAGGACATCGGAAACATCGTCGTCGGCGCCAACAAAGGCGTACCCATCCGAGTGCGTGATGTTGGAGATGTGACGATCGGCCATGCGCCGCGTCTGGGGGAATTTGGCTTCCAGAAAAATGATGATGCCGTTGAAGGCGTCATTCTCATGCTGCGTGGGGAGCAGACGCAGAACGTTCTCAAGGGAGTTGAGGCAAAAACGGAGGAACTGAACCACCAGATCCTGCCGCCTGACGTCAAGATTCATCCTTATTACGACCGCAGCGAATTGGTAGACCTGACGACGGACACGGTGGAGGCGAACCTGCTTCGCGGTATGGTGCTGGTTTTGGTCGTGCTGATTTTCTTCCTGGTCAGCTTCCGCGCTGCGGTCATTGTTGCCCTCACCATTCCGCTCTCGCTTTTGTTTGCCTTCATCGTGCTCCACGCGCACGACGTTGCCGCGAATCTGCTTTCCATCGGCGCGATTGATTTTGGAATTGTCATCGACGGCACGGTGGTGATGGTAGAAAACATCTACCGCGAGCTGGCGCTGCGGCAGGGACAGAAGTACAACCTGAACGAAGTTATTCTGGCCGCCGCAAAAGATGTGGACCGCCCGATCTTCTATTCGGTCGCCGTCATCCTCGCCGGTTATCTGCCGATTTACGCGCTCAGCGGGCCTTCGGGAAAACTGTTCCACCCCATGGCTGAGACGATGTCGTTTGCTCTGGTCGGCGCGCTCATCCTGACGCTCACCCTGATCCCCGTGCTCGCCTCCTACTGGTTCAAGAAAGGCGTACACGAGAAACCGAATCGCACATTCGAGTGGATGAAACGGAAATACGCAGTTCAGCTAGATTGGGCGCTCAATCGCCCCAAGACCACCATCGTGATCGCGACCCTGATCTTTGGGGCAACGCTGCTGCTGGTGCCTTTCATCGGCGGCGAGTTCATGCCCCACCTCGACGAAGGGGCGCTCTGGGTGCGGGCTACCATGCCCTACACTATTTCCTTCGAGGAGGCTAGCAGCATCGCTCCTCAGATACGCGACATTCTGATGTCTTATCCGCAGGTCACCGTGGTGGGTTCGGAATTAGGACGTCCAGACGATGGCACTGATCCCACCGGTTTTTTCAACTGCGAGTTCTACGTTGGCCTCAAGGCATACAAGGACAAAGCATGGACCGGTGAGATCAGCGAGAAAAAACAGCTCATCGAATCGATCAATAAGAAACTCACGGCGTTCCCCGGGATCATTTTCAACTATACCCAGCCCGCGGAAGATGCCGTGGACGAGGCGCTGACCGGTCTCAAGAGTTCTTTGGCAGTCAAAGTCTATGGCGATGACCTGAATGTGCTGCAGGACAAAGCCATACAGATCAAGAACACACTCTCGAATGTGCCCGGGTTCACCGATCTCACGGTGGTGCGCGAACTTGGCCAGCCTAGCCTCCTGGTCGACGTCGATCGCGACAAGATCGCACGCTACGGAATCAACGTTGCTGATGTGGAGGCTGTGATTTCGGCCGCAGTGGGCGGGCAGGCGGTAACTCAGGTCATTCAAGGGGAGAAGCTGTTTGACCTGGTTGTCCGCATGCAACCTCAGTTCCGCAGCAACGCGCATGAGATCGGAAATCTGTTGGTGGGTACACCCGATGGGCAGCAGATCCCACTCAGCCAACTCGCCAGTATCAGCCAGGGAAACGGCGCGTCCTTTATTTATCGCGAAAACAACTCCCGTTACATCGGAGTGCAATACAGCGTCGAAGGGCGTGATTTAGAGCGGGCGGTGCGAGACGGCCAGGCAGCAGTCAGGAAGGCGGTGACACTGCCGCAGGGCTACCGGATGGCATGGGGTGGCGAATACAGCCAGTTTCTCGAAGCCAAGTCCCAGATGTACGTCATCGGCCCACTTGCCGTAGTGCTGATTTTCATGATCTTGTTTGCGCTCTACGGAAATTTCAAGTTCCCCGTAACTATCGCCCTAGGGGTAATCATGACTGAACCGGTGGGTGCGCTGGTTGCACTGAAACTCACGCACACTCCCTTCAGCGTTTCGTCAGTCTTGGGCCTCTTGGCATTGCTCGGGGTCTCCGTGGAGACTGCCGTCATTCTCGTCTCCTACATCAACAAGTTGCGCCGGGAAGGAATGGAGATCCGCCCGGCCACCAGGGAAGCTTCGCTCTTGCGACTCCGTCCGATCATGATGACGGCTTTAGTTGCTTGTCTTGGGTTGCTCCCAGCGGCCCTTTCCACCGGCATCGGATCGGATACTCAAAGACCCTTCGCTATTGTCATCGTGGCCGGTCTCATCTCCCGCCTCTTCATCGGATTCTTCGTCAATCCTGTGTTGTACGAGATGGTTGCCCGTGAGGGCGATGTGCTCCAGGTCTGACGAAAACCGCCGTAAGGTTGAGATGATACAGCTTGGCCAGAATCTATTTCTGGCCTAGAAGATATAGATCGGCTTGGCCGCCTGGGCGGGCGTAGATCACCGTCGAAAGATCCTTGGAAAAATCGTAGGCGTTGCCCCCGTAGCCTTGGCGAAAGGCGAAAGAAAGCTTGACTGCGGGTTGAGCAGGGCCGATCAGTTTCCCGTCATGCCACGGCTGACGGTAGATCGTGGTCTCACCTCGAGAGGCAATTAGGTAAAGGATGGACTTCCCGTCGGAGGAAAAACGGACGACCAGAGAGGAGAGGTCCGGCAGCAGCGGCGTGCATTTGTGATCGTCGAGTGAAAATTCATTAACACCCGTCAAAGACCCCGAGCCTTGTGAAAAAATCAGAAATTTGCCGTCAGGCGACGTATCCCAAACTCCGCCACAATTGTCGACTAATTTCTCAATCGGGGAGCCGTCCGCGTATATCCTCCAGGTGGTCACTTTCGCCATGTCACTCTCCTGCCCGCCCAGATAAAAAACGTTCGGATCCGGACTGGGAGCGCCCCAGCCCCCGTTCGCTGCGGACCACGGGATTTGGTGCAGGCCCGTGCCATCGTTCTTGAAGACATATGCTTTCAATACACCGCCCTCTCTGTTACTGAACAAGAACGTCGAGCTGTCGCTCGAAAATGTCGATGTGACGAGAGCTGTGCCGGAAGCTACTTTGACCCGGTTCTTGCCGTCAATGTCGGAAATCCAAAGATCTCCCTGCTGGGCGTTACCGGAGAGTGTGATGTAAGCAACATGGCGGCCGTCCCAGGAGATGGCGGGCTGAGTAGCCTCCTCCGAGACTAGGTCGACGGCTTCCTTTGTGCGAGGGTGATAGGCGGTAAGAAAACCCGATCGGCGCCCATTCACAAAGTAGATTCCTTTACTTGCGGAGGCGGGCATGGGCGAAAGATCGGGTCCGGCGCCGGAAGTAATTTGCCGCAGGCTCCCGTCGGAGAGACCGTACTCCCAAATATTCGTTACGCCATTGATAGTTCTGCTGCACAGCACGGTCTTGCCTGCATCTTCCCAGACCAGGCCGGTCGGGCTCCCGGAAAGATCGCCGATTTTCTGGGAAGCATGAGTCGTAGCGTTGATGCGGTAGAGGCTCACGCTAATAGAGCCAGAGCTCGTGTCGTTTCCCGTTACGATGAGTACGTCCTTGCCGTCCGGAAAGGGCAAAATCGCTATCGGACTCCAGCCCTCGGGAGCGTCAAAAAGCTTTTCTTCCGCCAGCCCAGCTCTGGATTTGCGAAAAACCGCGTTGTCGCGGCCGAGACGTAAGTAGTAAAGGGTATTCCCATCGGGAGAAGGTGCAACGTTGAATCCAGGAGCCACGATTGTGGAGGTGCCTCCCAGCGTTGGCACGCTGCGTGATTCTCTCCTGCTGAAATCGAGGCTGTAATAGATCTGTGTCCCATCGGGAGAAAAACTGGTCACCGACTTATCGATCGAATCGTTGGTCAGCTGGAGGGGTCCTCCACCGGATGCCAACATGACAAAAACCTGATCGAAGCCCGCGATCGGCGACGTGAATGCGATGGTGTGGCCATCGGGCGAAATAACCGGTCCGTTGATTGGCTTGTTCCAGTGGCTAATCTGGGTCACTTTGGCCAGTCCGCTGGAAGAATTGCGGAGGTAGTACGCTGCAAGCCCACCCATGATCACAAGCGCGATCACGGCCGCGACCGCCACGTACAGCTGGCGAGAGGTTTTGGTTTTGACAGCTACCTCGTGCCTCCTACTGGCGGATCGCAGGGCAGCCGCGTCCACCGCCTTTGCCGCAACAGAGCTTCCTGTTGTGCCTTCAATCTCTAGTCCAGCCTTGCGGAGGCCGTCAATCAGTTGTTCCACAAGTTCCGGTTCGTACAACTTTTCAAATTCCTTGCGTGCCGACACGGCAAAGTCTGGCCGAATCGCCAGCAGTTCCTGCAACGACTTCTGCGCTGGCTCACGCAGGCCGAGCTGCCCATAGGCCGCCGCGGTCAAGGCGTGGGTAGAGAAATAGCCCGGCATGTTGAACTTGAGCGCAATGCTCAGAGCGCCACGATAGTCGCCTTTGCGATACGCATTTAAGAAGTGGGCGAACCAGTACCAGCCCGGATGGTGGGGATTGAGTTGCAGGGCAGATTCCACAAGGGCGCAGCCATGCTCCCAGTCGCCCGAATAGGCCATCAGAATTCCCATGGTGGCTAGATTGGACCCATCCATCGGATTGAGTTCAATCGCCCGCTCTGCTTCCGGACGAAACGCCGGAATGTTTTTTTGGAAAAACAACGTGGCCGCTAGCGCGCTATGGCCAAGGTTGTTGGTCGGTGCCACGTCCACGCTGCGCCGTGCCGCTGCCAGCGCGCGCCCAAGAGGATCGGATTGCGGGTTGAAGCCGAACGCATGTTCGTGCCAGTAGATAGTCGACAACATGGCCCAGATTTCACACTGATCGGGTGCGCTGCGGACGGCACGCTCCAGGATTTTTCTCACCGGCGCATGCTCTTCCGGCGCGACTCGTTCGAAGTAGCTGAAGGCACGGAGTACCGCCTCGTACGGGCTCAACTGGTCGTCGGCTTTCCGCCGCAGCGCATCGCTTATGCAGTGCGGCAGAATCCCATAATAATCAGCGACGGTCGACACGATGCGGGGAACGAGATCATCCTGCAACCCGAAAATGTTCCCCGGGCTGAAAGTGCGTTCGTAGGTCTCAGCCCAGATATGAA
>Ga0116130_1001279_pt1 | contig 14583 bp, 9 predicted proteins | sample June2015DPH_17_5_FD_89733 | JGI IMG/M metagenome (GOLD analysis project Ga0116130, IMG submission 89733) | Peatland microbial communities from SPRUCE experiment site at the Marcell Experimental Forest, Minnesota, USA - June2015DPH_17_40 | ecosystem: Environmental > Terrestrial > Soil > Wetlands >...
CAAGGTGCAGGGCACCAACCTTTACCTGCTGCCGGCCGGCACGCCGGTGAAGAATCCTCTCGAACTGCTGAATATGCGGCAAGCCAAACAGTTGTTCGAGGATCTGCCGCGCCTGTTCAATTGGGCGATCTTCGATACTCCGCCGCTGCTGTTTTCGGCGGACGCGAACCTGCTGTCGACCATGGCGGATGGCACGATTCTGGTGGTCAAGATCGGCACCACCACCTTCGACAATGTGACGCGCGCCATTCAATCGTTGTGCGAGAACAACGTGCTGGGAATCGTCGCCAACGGCGCCCGTGCGTCGGAGCTGTACAGCAAGTACACGTATTACTACTCGAAGACCGAGTAAGGGATGTGGCCCGCGGGTGCGATAGAGTCACAGGTCTCGGGGTTGAAGGCCCGTCTTCTTTGAGATTCTCGCAAGGATGGCAGGGCCGAGTTCTTCCGAATCGTGGAACGAGAATGGATAGTCCGCCCATCCATCCTCCTTCATGATTTTGTGAGAGCCCACCGTGCGCTCATGGCGCCACCCGATCCGCCGCAAAGCGCCAAACACGCGCCGCGCCTTCGCCGCAGGCCAAGAACTCATGCAGCTATGTCGAACACGGCATGCGCCGAGTCCGGAGGCAACTCGCCGTGTGCAATCCGGTCGAGAACAATCTCCTGGGCGGCCGACTGAGCTCGCTCGATCGCATCCTGCCTCGAATTGCCGTAAAGGAGAACGTTCAGTTCCGGCACCTCGGCAATCCAACGGCCATCGAGTTCGCAATCAAGCTCGATCGTGAGCTTCATAGCCACAGCTTACCACGACGACCGATTCGCCGGCCCCCGCAGCAGGCTGCCTGTTCCTCCCATGACTCGGGATTGACCGGATCTGCCGCGAACGCGTGGGATCGGCTCGATTCTACGGGCGCTTACCAGCTAATGGATATATGCGGTGTTCTCTTCGGTCTGATGGCTTGGTGCATATCTCAATGAAGTGAAACCCAAAAGCGGTCACGTAAAATAGTTCTTCGGTATCTTGTTTGACTCTCTGGCCTGTGTACTGCGTGCCCTCGTTTATGTCCTGGATGGTCGGCATCGGAATACTTATCTCCTTGCGGGATTCCACGAGTCGAAGACGCATCAGGTTATCTAGGGCGATATCACACTGCTCTTTCGACTCTCGTCTCTGCGGCCCCAATTCGGTTTCGGCCTCGGCGCAGCTCAGGGGCTCATTTCCAGAGGGTGAGTACCCGATCATGTCCCATACCCGGAAGATTTTCCGATCAGGAAGGCCGTGGCTCCGTATCAGATCGCACTGCGAAGCATGTTCTAGCTGAATTGGAAGAACTTCCGTCGTCAGGATATGCCTGCAGATTCCGTCCAGAAGCCGGTCATCGCATGGCGACAACTGTCGAAGAATTTCGGCAAAAGCGGATGGGACCCTAGCTACGCCGGGATCCGCGGCGTTGGCTAAGAGTGAGGCCCAAGCCGTGTGGAGGTCATCGTCCTCTTCAACAGAGGCGTAGTCCATTGCAGGAAGCTAGAGTTTTAGGGGGATACGCTTTGGCTCGAATCCAGCTTCCTTCACGAAGTCGCGGATCTTTTCGAAAAGCCGGTATTGCCGCTTGGCCCGGTACACCCTTATTGAGTCCTGAAGGGTAAGCCCGATTTCTTCGGCCGCCGGTCCAGCGACCTTTTTGATGATGTCCACGACGGGATCAGCCAGTTTCTCAACTGCCTTGCCAATTCCGAGAACGTCGGTCATCGTTGTTTGACCTGCACTTCCAGACCCTCCTCGCCAAAGCCTTCCTAGCCCTCTCCGCAAACAACGACGGGCTCTGTGACCCGCCCCGCAGCCCTAAAAAGAGCATCTCATAAATCGCAGCCAGAAGCCTCCGGATGATCATTCCGCACGGGTCTGTGACATCCCATCACCTGCGTTAGGAATGGGAAAGACCTTCCCGGAAGCTCGTCAAATCATCTCATTGAGCAGTTCCGGCCTCGGGCGCGGGATCACGACCTTATTCACCAGCATGCCCTTCTGACCCACCACGGCCGCTCCGGCATCGATCGCGGCTTGCACCGCGGCCACGTCGCCGGTCAGCGTCACGAAGGCTTTGCCGCCGAGCGCCATGGCCAGGCGGATTTCGATCAACTGGACGTCGGCCGATTTCACCGCCGCATCCGCGCCTTCAATCAGAGCTGCCACCGAGAACGATTCCAGAATCCCAAGCGCTTCGAGCGCTTCCACCTTGGACGAGCCGGCGATGGCCGGGAAGACGGATTCGTGCAGGTTGGGAATGACGAAGGAATCGATCACGGAAAAATTGCCCGCGCCGATGCCCGCCGCGACGCTGGCCTCGACGGCTCCGACTTCGCCACGCACCATCACCATGTACTTGCCCGAGCAAATGGAACGCGACAGCATGACTTCCACCGACGCCGCCTTGAGCATGGCGTCGGTAACCTGAAAGCCGGCAGCGATGCTGGTGAGTTCGATGAGTCCAATGGAATTGGCGGTCATGGTTTATGCCACTATCTCCACGTATTCGGGGGTGACCATGCGAACCTTGCCGGCGATGCTCGCGTGCACGTGGGCGCCGAGCTTGGAGTCTTCGACGCGTCCGGCCACTTGCCCCTTCTTAATTTTCTGCCCTTCGCGGACGGCCGGCACGGCGGCCTCGCCGGCGCCCTGACGCATGCGAATGCGCACCATCGCTGGCGCGCACGCGGCGGGATCGAAGGGCGTCTCCCGCTCATACTCCTCGACTTGCAACCGCCGCCGCAATTGCGACAACGGCACGCGCCGGAATTCTTTCATGGGATGCACCGCGACCGGCTTCTGCTGGACGAATTTCAAGCCGGCGGCGCGGCGGTCGCGCTTGCCATCGTCGCAGGCTTCCTTGGGGTAGAGATCTTCGGGGCAGGCGTAGAGCGTGCACAGGCCGCAGGCGCAGCACAATTCAGACCACTGGTTCCAGATGTCGGCCCCGGTGGCCGTGAACCCGAGGCTGCGCATCACCTTGTGCGGCTGCACTTCGTAGCCCAGCAGGTAACGCGGGCAGAACTCGGTGCAATAGCTGCACTGATCGCACGCGGATTTGCCGATGTGGTTCATCTCCGGCTGCGAGCGCGTGCGCCGCGTCATCAGGTAGTGGTCGCGCGGGAGCACGATCAGACCGCCGGTGGTTTTGGTAATCACTTCATCGGCGTCGAAGGTGAGGGTGCCCATCATGATGCCGCTGACGAAGATGCCATAGTCGGACACGGTTGCGCCTCCGGCCATTGCCAGCAGGTCGCGAAACGGCGTGCCCACCGGCGCCCACAGCGATTTCGGCTGCGCGACCGCGCCGCATACGGAGAGAAACTTTTCCGTCACCGGCCGGCCTTCGAGGGCCAGCTTCACGTTGTACAGCGTCTCCACGTTGTTGACCACGCAGCCGACCTGGAGCGGAATGCCACCCGGCGGAATCAGGCGGCCGGTCGAGCTGTACACCAATTCATATTCGTCGCCCGAAGGATAGAAATCGCCCAACTGCACGAACTCGATTCGAGCGGAGGGCTGGCTGCGCTGGAGCGCGTCGATCGATTCCTGGTTCTTGGTCTTGACGCCGAACTTGCCGGCCTTCGCGCCCGTAGCGTCGATCATCGCCTCCATGCCGGCCAGGATCTCAGCGGGGAAATGCTTCATGAGCTCGGCGTCTTTGTGCAGCAGCGGCTCGCATTCGGCGCCATTGGCGATCACGAATTCCACTTGCGATTGCGCTTTTACGTAAGTTGGGAACCCGGCCCCGCCCGCGCCCACCACTCCCGCTTCGCGCAACTGATCGCTGAGCATACTTCAACAGGATAGCGAATTGCGGCGAGCGTTTTCCGTTCCGCGATTCGCTTGACCGGGTTCGGGTTCGCTAACCTGAAATGTGGATCGCTGACAGGATGAGCAGGCTGGCCGGCACGTTCCAATCTCTCATGCGCCGCGAGCGGCTGTGGATTGCGCTCTTGTGCGCCGTCTACGCCGCGGTTCTTTTGTGGTTGATGCGGCTGCTGCCTTTCTGGCTGGACGAGGTTACGCAGCTCGCCGGAACCACCCAGCCCACCTTCGGGGCGTTTCTCGCGTATCACCGCTACAATGCCGGTGGCGTACCGCTCGGGTACCTGCTGCAATTCTGGCTCATCTCGGCGTTCGGCCTCGGCTTTATCACGGCGCGCTTGCCCTCGGCGCTGGCCAGCCTGCTCGGCTGCCTGGCACTGGCGGGATTGGGCCGCGAGGCCGGCGTCCGCAGCCGGGCCGTCCTGCTGGCGGTCTTGATGATTTTGCCGATTCAATTGCGCTACGCCGTGGAGGGGCGCAACTATTCGCACGGGCTGCTGTTTGCCATCGTGGCCACCTGGTGCCTGGTGCGGCTCGACCGCTCGCCCGGAGTTGGGCGCGGGTTGCTCTACGCGCTGGCGGTGGCTGCCAGTTTCTACTCGCAAGGCTTCGCCGCCTTCATCCAGCCGGGGCAGGTGCTAACGCTAGCCCTCACGCGGCGCTGGCGCTCGTTCGCATATGCCGCCGCGGCGTTCGCGCTGGCCTTGCTGAGCTTTGTACCTTGGTACATATGGACCAAGTCCGGGTGGCAGCAGACGATCGCCACGCTGGCGCTTCGTTTCGAGGCATCCCCTCACGTGGCCCTGGTTTTGCTCCGCGAAATCTCCGGTGACGGGTGGGCGGCCTCGTTGCCACTGGTCGCGGGCGCGATCTACGGATTCCGCCGGATGGAGCGCCGCACTGGACTACTGCTCGCCGGCGGCATTCTCTCCGGCGTCGTACTTGGGCTTTCGGTCGACTACACGTACCACTACTTCTTCGCCGTCCGCCAGTTTATTTTCGTCGTGCCCGCTCTGACGCTGTTGGCCGTCTACGGGCTGCTCGAAGGCCGCCGCACGCCCGTCTGGGCCGTCCTGGTGCTGCTATTCCTCGGCGGCGCGCTGGCCAAGAACTACACCTACTTCAGCCGGCCTCACGAGGACGTTGCCGTGGCCGCGCGCCTGCTGCTCGACACCGCCGCCCAAAGCCCCTGCATCGCTTATGTCCCGACTGACGATCCACGGCTGTATGCGGTGTTCGAACCGGCCTTGGCACAGCACCGCTGCGCATGGCCGCCCACGGATGCATCGATCGCCTTCGCCTCGAATATCCACAGCGAGGAGGGAGAGCGGCGAAGCGCACTGGCAGCCCTCGCCGCCGCTGGATATCAACCCGGCGAGCAGCGCCAGGCCGGAGGCACGACCGTCACACTGTTCCGCAAGCCGCGATGAACTGACGCCGGGGTGTGCGCCTCGGAGAACGCAGGGTGTCCGGTTTTAAGGAAGGCACAAACTCTCTCGCTCCTTGTATCGACCCTGCCGGCTAACTAACTAAGACTGAATTCATTGCGGTTGAAATAGTAGAGGCTGCCACGAAGTTGGTTCGTGCCGCTGCGGGGACCGAGATGCACAGTCCCGCCGGATTGCGGCCCGCCTCTGGCGCGGACTGGCGTCTGGAGAGAGAAAGAGCTCGGCTGCGTCGAGAGGCAACAAGATGCCTGCAATGCTGGATACGCCGCTCTGATTTACCGCCGGGACGCTTTGCCAAGCATCATTGTTTAGACGCGGTCTATCTGCCGGGTGACCTGGTTGATGCGTCTTCCTATTGAGGGACCCATTGGTTCCATTGCCTGGTGAGCGGAGCATCCTCGATTCCATGCTGCGGCCGTTGGCAGGACATTGAGCCTGAGCGTGTCACGTTCGGCCCGGATTCTGATAAGATGAAATTTTGCGCGCGTGGCGCTATCGTCTAACGGTTAGGACAGAGCCCTCTCAAGGCTTAAATACGGGTTCGATTCCCGTTAGCGCTACCATGTTTTCATAGAGTTGCAGCCGCCGAGTGACAACAAGTGACAACGCGCGGCGCGCCAGCCAAATTCCCCATCCAAACTTCGTCGTCGTGATCGTGCGGCTCGAACGGGACCGGTAACGAACGCAACCTTGGAATGCTCGCGTGCTTTCCGTGCGGTCGGAGGCTAATCGCAGGCGCGTGCTACGATTCCGATTTCTTCGAGCCGGACGTCGACACGCGCGACGTCTGCTTGGGAGCGACGGCGACAGGCGCCGGCCATTTCAAAAACTCCTTCATCACTTTAAGCCGGTACTCAATCGACGAGGCGTCATTGGGGGTCTGACTCAGGCGGTCAAACTCAAGGAGCGGAAACTCAGCCTTGGCGAGATCCGATTCCGCCACCTTCTTGTTCTTCTCGACTTCAGTCTGAAACGACTCGAATCGTTCGCGGGAAAGACCAAGCTGATCAGGCTTCTTGCCGATGCGTCCGGCCTCACTGAAGAGTAGATAATAGACGACCGCAATCCCTGGTGACTTCAGCAGTGGATCGTTGGCATTGAACGCCCGTTGCATGACGCCAAGCACTTCCGTAGTTGCGTCCTTCAACTCCAGGGCGCGCTTCCTAAGTTGGCGCTTCGCAAAGTCCTTGACGAACCCGTCCAAAGTAACCTTCTTGGTTTCGGCAGGCTTGCCCTGGTCCTGGAGGTAGAGAAATTTGCAGGCCAGATCGTAGTGCCGGTATCGGGAAGAAGGGATAGCCAGCTTGGTGGTGAAGAACGAGTGTTTAACGAGGTCCCTAATCACGGGCGTCAGCGGACCACCAAATGCGTTGCGCTTCTCGGCGGCGTTCAGCGGGACCGCTTCGTTCAGCCGAGAAAACATGTCTTCAATGAGATCCGTGTCACTGGTCCGGATGCTGATCACTGACAAACGACGTCCCGTGAAGCGAGCGTGGATCGTTGGGTGTTCGCGGGAAATGTCGTTGTACGCAAGTCCGGCGAGCTTTACCTTTGGATCAGCGAGGAACTGGATCTCGTCGTTAAGCTTGAATCCGCCTTCCATGAACTCCCACATGGCAGTGAATCTCTGCTTCCCATCGACGATTGCATATTTGTGGAGCTTTCCCGCCCTTCGTTGGGCCTTTTCGTATTCGTGTAAGTACAGCTTGGGGATGTCGAAGCCATTGATGAGGGAGTCGATGAGAAGCTGCTTCTTGTATAGATTCCAGATGTCCCCGGATCTCTGATATGGAGGGTCGAGGAATATCTTGTCCCTCTCGAGGAACATCATCATGACCGTGCTGTCTGCAAGCTCACTGCACCTGAAATCCGTCATCGGAGCACCTCTTTCACTCGCTCTGCCACGTGTTCAAGCTGCGGGAATACAGTTAGTTTATTGATGCCAAGGTAGTTCAACTCGTTCCGAAAACGCGCGACCGCCGCCCGCGGAATCGTCAATTTCACGAGGTGATTTTGCTCGCCGTCATCGTCCTTCAGTTCGTTTATTCGGATCGGCCGTCGGTGAAGAATGGTGAACACGCCCTGTTGTGCATACACTCGCACGAATTTCCGCGGGGCGATGATCGCGATCGGGTTCTTCTTCGATTTGCCCGATGCCTGGACGCGCGAAGGAAGGTAGTCTTCCAGTTCCTTCTCATCACCGAAAGCGGGAATGTCGTCTGGCGGGTTCAGCACCAGCCCGGAGATCTCATTAAGACGGCGAGGATACAAACACCAAACGGCAGCGGCCTTTGAAGTCTTTTTCGAGGTCGGCACATCCAGCAAGGCAAAGTAAAGGGCGATCAGGGGGCTCTCGGTCCAATCTAGCAGTCGCGTCGGAACCCCATAGTGCTGCATGAGGAATATCCATTCCCACTCAGTCTCCGGCGCCTTATCCAAGAACTGGAAAGCATTCTGCTTGAACTGCTTGATCAGTTGAGCCTCCGATTCGAGTTTCTTCAACCGAGCCAGCGAAGGCTCGAGGTGCCACGTATGGTCGGCATGCCCCCGATACCACACCGTCCTCTCAGGCCCACAGACAGTGGGCAGTTTTTTCAGTAGATCCGCGATGGAGTTAATCTTGAACTCTTTCAGCGCCATGTTTTTCTCCGCCGTCGCGAGGCTGCCGTCAGAAAGCAGCCTTCACCTTTCTCAGTTTTCCTCGAATCCCTGGTTGTCGAACTTCAGCGTCCGGCAGTTTTCTGTCACCGTCCGGACGACATTGTCAGGCGCGCCTGATGGGATTTCGGCTTCGATCCCTGCGAGTACGCTGCCGGCGCAATAAAAAGGAGCACGAGCAAAAGAAGCAGATTAGCCGTTCGCATTGATATCAAGAATATCGCGTGGCAAGCCGGATGGCACGGGGGGGCAAACAAGGGGGGCAAATTGGGTTCGGCATCGCGCGCCAGGTAATCGCGCACTGGGCGAACCGCGAGGGCATCCGGAGTTCAGCACCACGATCCAGTGAACCCCCGTGGGCGCAAAACGAGAGTGTCCCGGCACGCATAATCGCCAAGGCAATCCTGGCACCCTGGGTTGCCGGCCGAAGCAGCGACGGTGCATTTCCACAGGTTGGTGCCTCAGGCTATTGCGAAAAGCTCGGTACAATCAATAGAGATCAGGTGAGGACACTTGATTCAGCGGCCGCAAGGAGGATGCCGCGCGGAATGATACTCAAGCCCCTCGATCAGATTACCGAGGCAGACCTCAACGACCTCGTCACCAACGCCGTCTCCGAGCAGAAGACCCTCGACTACAAACAACAGTTACCGGATCCGAACGATGCGGGAAAAAGGGAACTACTGGCAGATGTTTCATCGTTTGCGAACACGGCCGGCGGTGATCTCATTTTTGGGATGACCGAGAGTGCAGGTGTCCCAAGCGGGATGCCGGGAGTACAGATCGCCAATACCGACCAGGAGATCCTGCGACTCGATAGTATTATTCGAACCGGCCTGGCACCGCGAATTCGACATACTACAAGGGCTGTTCCCCTCGCGAATGGCCGCCACGTTTTGATTATCCGGTCGGAGCGAAGTTGGTATGGTCCTCATCGCGTCGTTTTCAAAGGCGATAGCAGATTCTGGGGGCGTACGTCGAACGGGAAATACGAGCTTGACGTTACGGATCTGCGAAACGCGTTCCTCTTCGCCAACACGGTGACGGAGAAGGTTGAGGCGTTTCGGGCGGAGCGAGTCATGGCCCTAGCGGGAGGCCAGGCGCCGATACCCCTCGCCTCCGGCCCAATGCTCGTTATACATTGCATGCCGCTCGAATCCTTCGCTGCACGACCGCAGTTTGACGTCTTTAGCCTGCCCTCGCTCAACCCGATGTACTCGAGCCGGCTGCAGGCGTGGGACTCACGCATCAACTTCGAGGGCAAGATCTGCGTTTCGATGGGCCAACAATCCTTCGCGTACACCCAGGTCTACAGGAATGGCACCATCGAAGCAGCAAGAGCGGGCATTCTGAACAGTACAGAGGACCCCAGCGTGATTCCGAGCCTCGCTTATGAACAGGCCGTAATCGAATACGTTCCATACTGTCTTCTCATCCAGAAAAAACTCGGATGCAGTTCGCCGGTTCTCGTGGGGATCGCCTTGATCGGTGTGCGAGGCATGCGGATGCCTGCCGATGCATGGAGTATGACAGGCAGTACGCCGATTGACCGGGATGTCCTCCTGCTGCCGGAAATAGTTGTTGAAGACCTTGCTACGCCAATCGGACCACTTCTCAAGCCGGCGCTCGACCTCGTTTGGAACGCTTGCGGACAAGCCTCATCACCGTATTTCGACGCAGCCGGAAACTGGCTTCCCACGAATCACTGAGCCCCCCGGCGCGTTTCTCCAGCCTGTTCCGCTGGGTACTCCTCAACCGGAGCGTGGGCTCGTCATCTGCCCATGTATTGCATGGGAGTTAAATCTCGGTGGTCGTGCGGACCGAAAAGTGTTCCGGACGTGCAGCCAGGGGGCACCGAGTGACAACCGAGTGACAACGTCGCGGATTCATAGCGCCTTCTGGACCATCCTGGCGATACCAGTTGAACGTGTTTGCAAACACTTAGACCGAACTAAACTGTGCTAAACTGGCAGCCCTGGGGTTCGATTCCCGTTAGCGCTACCATGTTTTCATAGAGTTACGGGCAAAGGGGCAGCACGGGGCAGCACGCGCAACGCGCCAGAAGAGAGACTCCGCGTTGTGGCGCCCCAGCCTTAGCGTTGACAGCCATACTTTTCGCGAAGTTCCGATGCGTCGCGATAGCCATGTCTCTGGAACCTGAACGACCTTAGACGTTCCGTTACCTGCGCCCAGAATATGGTGGGCCGATAATGATTAGAAGGAGTTTTTGTGTACACATTGCAGCGGCCACTTCATCCCGATACCGTCAGAGGGGTTTTTCGGCAAGATGACGTGCGGCTGACGACGGTCCAACTAGCGCGAGCAGTAGGACACCCTGTCTCAGAGCTTGATCGGCTGGGCGTTCCGGTCGGAGCGGACAGCTTGATTGGCAGCTCTGAAATGTCGCGCTGGCAGTAACGTTCCGAGTTTTTCTAGCGCTGGGGCAAGTCCGGTCAAACACGCGTTCGCGTGATTCGTGCACGAGTGGCAAACCTCTCGTTCCCGGACAATCTCGAGCTAAGGGTCACCGTCAGCCTAGGGGTGGCAGCTACGCGCCATGATGGCACAGGCACAGAAGACCTCGTGACAAGGGCCGACGCTGCGCTATATTCTGCAAAGCGTCTGAGGCGCAACTGCGTCGAATCGTCTGAGTGAATCCCTCCAGTGCCGGTTTACAGCCGTGACCGCCGTTTCACGAGACTGATCCCCTGTGCTGCCACGTTTCCCAGATCCGGACTTCCTGGGCGTGTCAGCCGGCGTACGTCCGCGAGTCGGGCGTGATACGGCCAAGTGAACGGAACGTTACTTGTTCCCCGCAACAGCCGCACGGTGCGCAATCGGAGGTATAGGGACTTGGGCCCAGAATGTAAAATGAATTGTTCCGATTTATTGCGGTTGTCACGCAGGCTAGGGAAAATGGCGAGCTATAGAGTTAAATGGACGTGGTAGCCGGTGCTGGTGCATTCTGTGCGGACGGCCGTGCGGCTGTGGTTTCGCTGCTGGAAGCGCGATTGTTCGGGCTGCCGGCAAGCTACTGGGCACCGATTGCAACTCTCGTGATTACGCAGCCGTCACTCGGTCGGACCCTGCATGGATTGTCGCATTTCATCGGTTTGCCGAAGTGTCCGTCGGAATTGGGGTCGCGCTGTTGTTGGCGGTGGTCTGGCCCGAGACGGAAGCCACACCAGCGAGCTAAGATGGATTTCCAATCTAGTCCCACAGAGAGGATGGCGTCATGGCGAAAAGAGTAGCAGACGTGTTAGTGGATGTTCTGGCAGAAGCAGGAGTCCGGCGGATTTACGGTATCTCCGGCGATTCGCTCAATGGCATTACCGACTCGATTCGAGCAACCAAACAACTCGATTGGATTCATCTGCGGCATGAAGAAACGGCAGCCTTTGCCGCGGGCGCGGATGCCCATCTCACCGGCGGATTGGCGGTCTGCGCCGGGAGCTGCGGTCCCGGAAATCTGCACTTGATCAACGGACTCTACGATTGTCACCGCAGCCGGGTTCCGGTCCTCGCCATCGCGGCACAGATCCCAAGCGATGAAATTGGCAGCGGATACTTCCAGGAGACCCACCCGGAACATCTCTTCGCGCAGTGCAGCCACTATTGCGAAGTGATTTCACAACCCGAACAGATGCCTCGTATTCTTGAAATTGCCATCCAGACCGCGATCTCGCGGCGCGGCGTTGCCGTCATTGTCCTACCGGGCGACGTGGCTTTGCGAGATGCGGTCGAGCAACGGCGGCGTCTGCATTTTCATGCACCGAAACCGACGGTATGCCCTTCCGATGACGAAATCGCAGAACTGGCCACACTCCTGAATAACTCAAAGAAAACGACGATTCTGGCAGGAGCGGGCTGCGCCGGAGCTCACGATGAGTTGATCGAACTCGCGGGCAAGCTAAAAGCCCCCATTGTGCATGCCCTGCGTGGCAAGGAGTTTGTCGAATACGACAACCCCTTCAGTGTCGGTATGACGGGGCTTCTGGGCTTCTCCTCCGGCTATCACGCGATGATGAATTGCGACACGCTCCTGATGCTCGGAACCGACTTCCCGTACCGGCAATTTTACCCGCAAGACGCGACCGTCGTCCAGATCGACATTCGGGGTGAGCAGATCGGCCGTCGCACCAAAGTAGACTTAGGCTTGATCGGCGATGTGAAATCTACGCTGGCCGCGCTCAGCCCCCAGCTTCGCACCAAGTCGGATGAGGCGCACTTAAGTGCTTCGCTCAGGCACTATAGCGAGGCCCGCAAAGGCTTGGACGATTTGGCGGCCGGCGGACCTGGACAAAAACCAATTCACCCCCAATACGTCGCAAAACTTCTGAATGAGCTTGCGGCGGAAGATGCGATCTTCACCTGCGACGTCGGTACGCCAACCATCTGGGCCGCGCGCTATCTCCATATGAATGGCAAGCGCAGATTGCTCGGCTCTTTCACGCACGGCTCCATGGCCAACGCGCTCCCGCAAGCGGTTGGAGCGCAGGTCAGTCATCCCGGCCGTCAAGTGATCTCAATGTCCGGAGACGGTGGGTTCGCCATGCTCATGGGCGATCTGCTCTCGCTTCGCCAGTTGCAGTTGCCGGTCAAGATGATCGTCTTCAACAACAGTTCCCTGGCCTTTGTCGAATTGGAAATGAAGGCCGCCGGCATCCTCGATTTTGGAACCGACTTGCATAACCCGAATTTCGCGAAGATGGCCGAGGCCGCAGGCATCCTGGGGCTCCGGGCCGAAACGGCGGATCAGGTTGAACCGATGATCCGGCAGGCGCTCAGCCATGACGGGCCGGCTCTGATTGAAGCTATGGTGAGCCGGCAGGAACTCTCTATGCCGCCTACCATTAGCGTCGATCAGATCAAGGGCTTCAGCCTGTTCATGATCAAGGCTGTTCTCGATGGCCGCGGCAGCGAGATCATTGATCTCGCCAAAACCAACCTTTTGCGCTGAGGTAACCAAGCCTGGCCGACGGTCAGAGGCGTGGGTCCTGAAGGTGCGTCCGCTCAATCATGACGACGTTGCGATAAGCCTGCGCGTTTGCATCGAGCGCGTCGCCGCAGTTCGCCCATAGCAAGCTTCCAGTTCGTGGACGCCCCAGATACGGCGATGTGGGATATCACTCCCTTGTCATCACTGGAGTTTTCCTTCTACGCGATCCCCGGTTCCGCGGCGTTGAAATTCGTCCCAGCGCAGGGCCGCCTCGTCGTCTTGGCCTCGGATCGCATGCGCGTAGACCTCCGCCGTCGTCCGCACCGAGGAGTGCCCGAGGCGCTCCGACACCACCGGCAGTGGCACACCATCGGCCAGCAGGTGCGACCCGTGACTGTGGCGTAGGGAGTGCAGACTCGCGCCCTTCGGGAGATTCAGCCTGCGGAACAGAAGCGAAACCACCGACGAGACTGAATTCGGCCGCAGCGCCGTTCCGTCCGGGTTGGCGAAGATCAGGTCCAGGTCCGCCCGGTAAGCAGGCCCGATCCTGGCGCTTCCGATGTGCGTCCAGAGCCGCGAGTGCAGACGCCGGCACTTTCACGTCTCGTGGCCTCTCGGTCTTCGTGCCCTTGAATGCCAGTACCTGCCTCGTCTGCGTGAGCGATCGCGTGATGATGGCGCGGCCCTCTTGAATATCCGACCAGCACAGCGCCAGGACCTTCGGGCACCCCTTGTGACAACACCCCTTGTGACACTTGTTTCGACGCTCTGAACCGGATAGAATGCCATGCCATGAAGCTTCTTCTTGGAGGTATCCTGTTCGCGAGTGTCGCCGCACAACTCGCGACTGGTCAATCGGCCATATTCGGCGACAACCTGATCGTGAATGGAGGCGCGGAGTCGGGCGCCGCTGGGGATGGTGTGACGCGGGTTACGAATGTTCCGGGCTGGCAGGCCAGCGGAGGATGCGACGTCTACGCATATCAAACCGCGTTCGGGAATGTGAATGCCGTGTCGCCCACCGACATCGTGCCGCGAGGCGCGGGGGATAACTATTTCGCCGGTGGAAAGGCGGCGGCGAGCTGCACGTTTGTGCAAAACCCGGCCATGGATCTCTCGGCTGGCGCCTCGACGATCGATGCCGGTACAGCAACGTACGCCATGTCGGGATATCTCGGGGGTTACGGCGCGGACCACGACAATGCGACGCTCATGGTTACCTTTCAGAACGCCAGCGGCGCGGCGATCCAGACCTACACGATAGGCCCCGTCACAGCGACTGACAGGGTCGGCAGCGGCCTTTACCTGCGGCGGCAGATCGGGCAAGTTCCGGTGGGCGCCAGAAAAGCGGCCATAACGCTCAACATGAACTGGGTGGACGGCGCGACCAATGAAGCGGCCGCCGACAACCTGGGTTTGATCCTCAACGCTCCGGCGCCTGCCCAGTCGCTGCTCGGCATGAACCTGATCAGCAATCCCGGCGCGGACGCGTCACCCGGCTTGCTCAACAGTTCGCCGGTAAGCACTTCGACGGACCTTCCCGGTTGGGTGCGCAGTGCCTACCTGACGGCGGATTCCTATCAGGACATCGGCGGCGACCTGTACCAGTTAACCTCCGGTATTCCGCTGGACGCCAGCTCGAATTACTTCTACGGCGGTCTGGACGTATCGGACAGCTC
>Ga0116130_1001289_pt1 | contig 14529 bp, 15 predicted proteins | sample June2015DPH_17_5_FD_89733 | JGI IMG/M metagenome (GOLD analysis project Ga0116130, IMG submission 89733) | Peatland microbial communities from SPRUCE experiment site at the Marcell Experimental Forest, Minnesota, USA - June2015DPH_17_40 | ecosystem: Environmental > Terrestrial > Soil > Wetlands...
GCCTCGCAGCGCAGTCGGTTTTTTCGGGTCTGGCGGCTCCTCCGGGTCACCCCTCGGAACCGATCACCCAGCTTACTTCGGACTGGCTACTATTATGTTTGCCTGTCCTTTTCTGCCGTCGACGAAAGCCATCCTACGCGAGGATTGAAAATTGTCAACGCCCAAGGTTTGTGCAAACGCCACTTATTTTGTGTGCGAATCGTTTCATCTAAGCTATAGAACCAGAATGGATTGTCGAGCGTGGCATGAAATGTCCACGGTCAATTCACATCTTTTTCACTGAACCGTAGCACGCAGCGAATCCGCAGATCGTGAAGCATCTCGTCTGCACCGCTTGTGTGACGCGGTGAGTCGCCGGTGAGGGCGTTTGACATGAAGAGCGAGCAACTGCTGACGCAACGCAAGACTTTCGAGGATGAGGTCCTCGCGGGCGCAAAAGACACCGCGAAGCCAGCCGAGGACGTGCCGGAGCCATACGATCATGCTAGGAATCTCACCGGAACGTTGCCAATCGAGCTTGGTGCCAAGTCATTGATATTGCGGGTGTACGATGTTTTGATGAATGACAGGCAGTTTTGAATTGCTTGCGGTCTCGTTTTGGCGATAGTCTGGCCTAACATGAGCGAAAACGAGGCAAAGGTCGTGCGAGAGCAACTGGCTCGGCGTGGGTCAGACAATCCACATTCGTTCAAGCCAATTGCTGGCTTTCGTACCTGTAGGATTTGCGGTCTTCCTAGAGGCCACGAAGTTCATGACCTAAAGGATTCCGCCAACATGGCGCCGCATTCCACGCAAGAGCAGGGCGCCACAGGACGCTCGGATGCTTCATCCGGCCTCACGCGGGAAAAGCCCTTGCCACCGTACCCGCAGGCCAGGTCGACGTTTGGGCAAATCCGCCGCTGTCCACGGTGTCGCAAATTAAACACAGGAACCGACTTGTCCTGCTACTGGTGTGGAACGGGGCTGCCCGCAGATACTCCAGCGCCAGCGAATATTGCGCCTCCGTCCTTTGCTGGGTGCGCCGAAACGGGCGGGATCTGGCGGAAGTCGCGCCTGCCGGTGCTGGGGATCCTGGTGATCGTTCTACTCCTGGCGGGTGCTGGCACTGGGGAGTGGATGCTGCGTTCCTTATTGCCAAGCAAGCCCGCAACAGCGCCTTCGTCCGTCGTTGTAACGATCTCTCCGGCGAGCGCCCAGGTGGTAACGGGAAAAGCCTTCGACTTCTCTGCTACCGTCAGCGGCACGGACGATACCCAAGTGATTTGGACGGTGCAGGAGGGCAACGCCGGCGGCCGCGTTGTGACTCGCGGAGCCAAAGCCGAAGGCGGCACGCTATCGTCGAGGGCCGTCTACATCGCGCCGCGTACGCCAGGAACCTATCATCTGCTGGCGACCAGCAAAGCCGAGCCGCGAAAATCGGCGTCAGCCAAGGCTACTGTGACCAAGCGATGAGCGATTAGCGACTATCCGAAATGGCCAGTATCCTTTTCAAACCGAGCAGCGATGTCGCGGAATGCGTAATTTAGGTCGGCAGCTGCCGCCACCCTGATCCCATCCGCAGCCGCCGTTGTTCCCAGCAGAAAACAAAGGACGCCCAACAGAGTTCGTTGGAGCAATCGCAGGAAAAGGCCGCTACATAGGTCTTGCCAAAGACGGCCAGCCCAATAACTTCGCCATTTTTAGCGCGAAAAAGAACAGTTTTCGAGCAGAGATACGACTCGTCTCTTCACCAGAGATTGACCAACAATTGGAGGCAGCGGGTATTGACCGCTACACCCGCCGCTAATAGGAGTTGCCGATAAGGTCCACATCCTTTAGGTCAAAAGCAGCCCTCGTCTTCCTGAACACCCTCTCGAGAGATGCGCACAAGACCATCCAGTTTATCTCGCAACTCTTTTCTCTTGCAGCTCTGAATTCCCAGGCGTCGGCTTGGAGCACAAGACTGTGTCTCAATCCCACACACTATCCCCGGAAGAAGCAGTTCTCCTCAGCGGGACCTGTCGCAACGTCCGACTCTGCATTCTAAGCTATTGATAACAAAGCGTCTAAACTTTGCTTCGTTCCGGGGATCAAGTGGACATTCACGTGCTGTTGGCATTAGCAGAGGTCCTGCGAACGCAGCTTTAGAGGAATGGAGTTTCTCCCATGGAAGCGACGGATTGGCTCGACGCAGTTGTACAGCAGACGAAGGGAAAATATCAGGCACAGCGTGCGCTGGAAGAAGAATTGATTCAAGAAGAGGCGCTGAAACGCAAGCTGGGTACTCAATTTTGCCGAGAGCTTTTCACCTGGCTGGAAACCATAGAGGTGAAATTTAATCATAGATTTGGCGGTCAGGTGCTTACGGCAAGTGTGGTTGGAAGTGAGGGCGACCGCAGCGTTCAAGTTCTGGCCCGGCCTATACGCGCCGAAGAGAGAATTGCGGAACTGCACTACGAGGAAGACATCAACTGTCTGGCATTGAGCATGGGTTCCGGTGCAACTGCTGCTACACAAATAATCAAGATGGTCCGTCCTGCGGACGGAGGGCTACGAGCTGAGATCGACGCGGAGCGTTATACGCCGGAGCAGTTAGGCCAGAAGATCATCAACGATCTCTTGGGCATAGGCCCTATGCGTCTGGTATCGCAGCCGCGGTCCCCAGAGCCACCCGGTTTTCATGTGTCGTGTGACGATATCGGAATGTGTGATCGGACCGTAGTCGCTGGCGGAAACAACGGGGGCTGTGCCGGCGCCGTTGCCTGATGTAGAGATAAGCAACCTTGAGCGCGTGCTACAGAGCCTCGATGGGAACGAAGTACGCGCCGCCAAGATCCTATCGATCAGCCATTCCCGTCTCTATCGCATCCTGCAGGAATCCAGTGCCTCTACCCAGAATGCCTAAGTAGGTCCTAGCTTAATAAGCCGTCTTCATCCTGAACGCACTTCGAGAGATGAGCACAAGACCATCCAATTTATCTTGCCACTCTATCATCTTGCAGCCCTGAATTCCCGAGCAGCGCTGGGAGCACAAGCCTGTGTCTCAATCCCACACAGTATCCCTGGAAGAAGCAGTTCTGCTCAGCGGGGACCCGTCGCCGTTTCCGACCCTACGTTCTAAACCATTGATAGCGAACCGCCTGACCTTTCCTTCTCCTGGGCTGCTTTGGACACTCACATGCTCTACCTATTCGTGTGCGATGCGATTTATCGTCGCGCATAGCCAGAGAAGGAAAGGATGCCATGTCCAGCCTGCCGAACCAAGCCGCAGTTGCCGCCGTCCCTATTAATCTGAGACCGGGAAGTAGTCGCGCGAACATTTTGATTGCTGATGGGGACGAAGACTATCGGCAACTATATTCCGATTTACTTCGGTTTGAGGGATTTCAGACATTCTGTGCCAAGGACGCCGCCCAAGCCCTGGCCGTGGTGCAACAGGAACGCATTGACATAGCTTTGGTTGATGTGATGATACCGAAGACGAACGGCATGACTTTATGCCGGGAATTGAGGGCCAATCCAGAGACCCGACTGGTTCCCATACTGCTGCTCACGGGGTGGGAGCCCGACCAGGACCATCTGATGGGAATCGAGAGCGGCGCCGACGCCGATGCGCACTTGAAAAAGCCCATCGACAACATGGAATTGATTACTCGGGTGCGCGCCTTGCTCGACAAGAAGCTCTTTACCGATAACCTCGCCGATACGGAGAAGATGTTGCTTACTTTCGCGGAGATCGTGGAAGCGAAGAATCCCTACACTGCCGGACATGGTTACCGAGTGAGCCGGATCGCCGTAGCCTTGGCGGTCCGCATGGGCTTGTCTTTGGAAGACCGGGAATGGGTCCGTCGCGGGGCCTTATTGCACGACATCGGCAAAGTGGGAGTCCCGGAGGAGATCATGGCGAAGCTGGGGCCGCTGAACAGCGAAGAAAAGATGGTCCTCAACTCGCATACCTATTTGGGGGAACGCATCTGCGCCCCCTTGGCCTCGTTCCGTCCTCTGCTACAAATCATTCGCAACCATCACGAGCGCCTGGACGGGAGCGGATATCCAGACGGCCTGCGCGGCAATCAGATCTCCCTTTTGACCCGCGTGGTGTCACTGGCCGATGTGTACGACGGTCTGACAACCCGGCGGCCCTATCGCGGCAGCTTTTCCCATACGCAAGCCATCCATCAGATCCGCCGTGAGGCGGAGCAAGGCTGGTGGGACCTGAGAGTTCTCGATGCGCTAGGAAAAGTCGTTGGCATTGAGTGTGTTCCGGGACGCGCGTGACACGCCCAGCGAAGGCGCGGACTTTATCTGGCAGCAAGTAGGGAAATGTGGTTCGCACAAAGGGGGCTACTGACAAAATGGCAAAAGCAAACGATTCCGGCCAAACGCTCGTAGAGTTTGCGATCTCATTGTCGATTTTCTTGCTGCTCGTACTAGGAGTCATAGACTTTGGATATCTGTACTCTACGAAGGTAACCCTCCAGAACGCAGTGCGGCAAGGGGGACGGTATGCTATTACCGGGGAATGCATAACCGGCAGTGACGGTTCGTGCTCCCAAACAAGATACAACTCAATTCTGCAAACCGTCGAAAATGCCGCAGTCGGCCGCCTTAACAGCTCCCAGATCAGCATAACTTGTCAAGACGAGGGCGGAGGATGCCCCAACGGAGCTGGTGGGCCGGGTGACGTCGTAACTATCACCGTAACCTATCCATATAATTTCATGACCGGGCCGATCGGGAAGTTCTTTCCGAGCAAGTCATATACGTTAACGATAAGCTCGACTTTTACCAATGAAATCTTTCCACCCAGTCAAAGTTAGGGGGCGTATGAAGGCAAGGATAAATGGAGAGGAGTCGGGTCAGGCGTTAGTAGAATTATCGTTCGCGTTCCTAGTTCTGTGTGTCTTCGTCTTTGGGATCATTGACTTCGGCCGAGCCATCTATGACGTTCAGGTAATGAATAACCTCGTTGGAGAGGGTTCCAGCATGGCCTCGCGTGGAGTCAGTCTTGCGACAACTGCGCAAACAGTGGCTAACGACGCGGGATCGGACATTAACCTCAGCACCAAGGGATGCGTCATTGTTACCTCGGTTAACATCAACTCAGGTTCTCCCCAGGTCACAGGCCAAGCTTCCCAGGGGATCGCGTGCACTAGTAAAGTCGGCTGTCTCAGCGGACAAGGAAGCTGTGGAAATTCGAGTGCTACTCTGCCCGCAGCGGCAGTTACAGCACTGACAGCGGAACCCACGGGGTCTTCCCTTTACGTGACCGAAATCTTCTACTCTTACAACACCATCACGCCCATATCGGCGCTGTCAGGAAACAGCATGCCATCTCAGTTGTACAGCGTGGCTTATTACTAAGGAAGGGTATGCATATGCGCAATGCTAACATTGTAAAGAGCGACCGGGGGCAAATCGTTATTGTTCTCGCGCTGGTTCTGCCCGTCCTCTTACTGATGGCAGGGTTGGCCCTTGATGTGGGAATTCTTTATGCCACCAAGGCCAAGCTATCGACGTCTGTGGATGCCGCATGCCTCACGGCCATGAAGAACTTGTCGCTAGGACAGACAACCGCTGCGGAACTGGGCACCGGTATCTTTAACACCAATTTCGGAGCTAATCCGCCTACGCCAAGCGTCACGTTCCCAATCGATGCCCACGGCGGGCAGCAGGTCGAGGTAACGGCCACCGCTTACGTGCAAACTTCTTTCATGCGCTATCTCCCGCAATGGGCCAGCGTACCGGTGAGCGCGACCGCAGTGGCAACCCGGGGCAAGCTGGTCATGTCCATCGTGCTAGACCGATCGGGCTCCATGTGCGGTGGAACTGAGAGTTGCGATCCCGGAGTGACCGGGGATAATGGAGGAGAGGCACTAAAAGCCGCCGTTCCACTCTTCATCGCTAACTTCGATAATTCGGCCACCGGCGACGAGATTGCAATGAGCAGCTTCTCTTCCAATGCGACGGTGGACTACACAATCAATTACAGCTTCAAGACGCCGATCACCACCGCGGTCAGCGCCCTGAGTTTCACCGGCGGCACATTCGGCACGGGAGCAGGAAACACACCAGCCCAAAGCAATACTGTGGGACCGCCACTCTCGCTCGCCCAATCACAAAACGGCAGCGTTCCCATACTATCGGGGCAGAACGTAGTCAGAGTTATCGTGTATTTCACGGATGGCTTGATGAACACCGTTCAGGACTCGATTTACTGCAATGGCAAGGGTGGTACGGGTTCGACGCTTATCAACTATGGAGGGCATGACTCAGGGTCGCAGGTTGACTTCTTCGATCCTACCAGTGCAACAACTGACTGGGGCCATTACACCAGCGGGACAGGCTTCCCGTATGACTCCGGAGGCGACATTTGCAAGGATATCAACGGGAATATTGTAACCAAGTTTCCCTCTCAGTCACAGGGGACACAGGTAACATTTTCACAGTCTGCTGTCACCGCTGATGCCAAGTACCGTGCCATTCAAACTGCCATTGCTTTGCGCACCGCAACCCCTGTCCCCACCTTTATCTTTGCTATCGGGTTGGGCACAGGCGTAACCACCACCACGCAAGCTTTCCTGGCACAACTTGCAAATGACCCGTCCTATCCAGCAACTTACATCAAAGGCCAGCCATCAGGATTGTTTTTTTACATACCAAGCTGTACGGGTAGCGCTCTCACGACCTGCAAAGCTCAACTAAACACAGCCTTCCAAACCATTGCGGCCAAGGTTCTTTTGCGGCTAACGTAATACCATTCCCATTGGCGATCCAATCTTCAAAGGGGGCAAGACGTTTTCGTCCCGGCCAGACCAGCATACAAGTCAACTCCAATGCCGCCGACGCGGTAACCCCCGGCAGCTTGACGTTGATTGACCTCAGTCGCGCTGGACCCACAAGACCGGCGGCGGTTTTGCTGTCTTGGCGGGGTTTCCACCAAACCGAGCGGCGTCAATACCGGGTCGACCGGCGGTTGGGACTATCCCATTCCTCCCATCAACGACCCTACATGTCGGTTAGTGCGCCAGCTCAGCCCACCACAAACGACAGTTTATCAACGGTTGGATACGGGCAGGGTGGATGCCCGGATATCAATGGTTGCAGTGAATTCACCCAAGGGCTTTACTCCGGCGGGATTTGCGTAAAAGGCAACAGCAACTGCCACATTCGGGAAAGTATCGACCACCGCAATGAACCCACGGTTTCCCGGCGCTAGATAAGGGCCGAGCAATCCTTAAAGACTTGCACGCCAACTCGCCGTAGAATGTCTGCTTATGAATTACGTGCCGATTAACGGTCTGCGGGTGCTGGCCGTGGAAAGCGGCATACTCTTCGCCGCATTCGTTATCGCATATATCAGCTTGCGTTTTCTGCATCCGGCAATGGACCGGCCAAGGTGGCTGGCGTGGATACTCGGCAGCAATCTGCGCTCAGTGCTGTTGGTGATCGCCGTCGCGCTGGCCGGTCGGGCGCTGCTGCTGCCGGTCGTCGGTATTCCCTCGCCTCGCATCAACGACGAATACAGCTATTTGCTGATGGCGGACACCTTCTCCCATCACCGGCTCACCAATCCAACCCCGCCCGCATGGCAGCATTTCGAGACCTTCCATGTGAACATGACGCCTACCTATCACTCCAAGTATCCCGTCGCCCAGGGACTCGCGTTGGCGTGCGGGGAGATCGTTTTCCATCAGCCTTGGATCGGCATATACCTGACGACGGCTCTGCTGTGCGGGGCGATCGGTTGGGCGCTGCAAGCCTTCCTCCCTCCGGGATGGGCCCTGCTCGGCGGCTTGCTGGCGGTGGTCCGTATCGCGCTTTTGTCCTACTGGATGAATTCCTACTGGGGCGGGTCGATGGCGGCGCTCGGCGGCGCGCTGGCTCTCGGCGCTGTTGTCCGGCTGTTTCAGCCGGGGCTCACAAACCGGCGGCGGTCTGCGGTTGCATGCGTTTTTGCAGTCTCCCTGCTCATCCTCGCTACCTCGCGTCCCTATGAAGGGCTGGCCTTCTCTCTCCCTCTTCTGGTGTACTTCGGCTACAAAGGGACGCGAGCCACGATCCGCCGGGAGGTAAAGCTTCGTTCAACCATGCTGCCAGTCGTCCTTATCGGAATGGCTGGGCTTGCTCTGATGGGGTACTACAATCAGCGCACTACCGGCAATCCGCTCTTGCTGCCTCACATCTTGAACGAGCGGACTTATTCCCCGCTTCCCTTGTTCCTGTGGCAACGGGCAAAACCCGCTCTGACCTTCCACGACCCGGTATTTGAAAAGTTTTTTAAAGTCACCGAAGAGGAGTTTGGATATGAGAAAACGAAATCGATTTCCGGACTCATCAGCGTGGAAAGTTCGCGATTTCTATCGGATTGGTTTTTCTACGTGGGGCCGGCATTATCCTTCCCGGCCTTACTCGGGTTTTTCGCAAGCGTAAGGCAACCGCGGATGCGAATCGCAGTCTCTGCTGCACTTGCAATGGCTCTTGCACTTGCGCTCTGTATCTATACCATGGCGCACTATGCTGCGCCGGCAACCGTCGTCGTCTACCTCTTCGCAGTGGAAGGGCTGCGGTATCTGTGGCAACAGCGTCACGCTGGCGAGCGGGCCTTCGTTCTGGCCGTATGCCTCACGGTCGTGGTCAGCTCGCTAACCAGGCAAACCGGCGGCACCGCTATGAATGCCGTCTTCACCTTCCGCGACGCTCGCAAATGGGTGGCCCAGCAACTAGAGACCCAGCCGGGAAAACAGTTGGTCCTGGTGTCGTACGGCTTGCAACGGCACTATCCGGGAAACGAACTGGTGCACAATGCGGCGGATTTCAACTCGGAAAAAATTCTGTGGGCCCGATCCAAGGGAGAGGACAATGACCGGGAGTTGTGCCTAGCGTATTCAGACAGGACCTTCTGGAACGTGAACACCGACGACGTGAATGTCTCGCTGACCCCTCTCAACCTCTGCCAACACCCGTAGCTAAGGCGTCTTCCGCCTGCGGTTGCGCAATCCAGATCTGGCGATTCGTGCGGCACGCCCAAACTGCCGCCGGCCAAGGCCAACCTTTCTTTCGCGGTTTCCATCACAATTACACGTTTGCCGTCTGCATGGCGGTAAAGTTTGCGCCGCAGGGTGCCGAAGTGAATTATTGGTGGGCACTGCCCAAGGGGCGCTCACCGCAGAAACAAATCGGACAATTTATGAATCTAAATCCCAGCAACGCAAATCCCACCAACCTAAGTCCCATGAACCTAAGTCGAAAAATCGCCCCGTTCCTGGTTCTTTGCCTCCTGCAAGCTGGCGACTGGCTCTCGACGCGGGCGGCCCTGGCGTCTCCCGGCGTGGTGGAATTCAATCCGCTGGTGCGAGCTATGGGCGTAGGACACGCCAAATTGATACTCGTCATCGCAGCCATTCCTCTGGTCTGGTACACGAAGAAGCCGTGGCACCTGTGGGCGCTGTGCGGATTTTATGCTGTCGTCGTCGCTTCCAATGCCCTGTTATCGGTCATCCATGCCTGAGTATTGGCGCAGCAAACAAACTGAAGCACCCCAACATCCCAGGCTACCCACGCCAATTTCCAACTGCCGTTCCGTCCAGCCCAGGCGTTAAACTTCACGAAAGCTCGTCCATTCACTGTAGGGGGTTCTTGTTTCAGATAGGGGTGGCAACACCATGTGGGCTTTCACTGTTTTGTTTTACCACTGAACTACGCGGAGCAGATTGCTGTAGTCATCCGTCCACAGCGGAAAATGTGAGCTTGGTGTGATGCGGGTCATGTGTTCGACGCCCGGAACCGGACCGTCCCGGTTGAGTGCCGCGGCTATGACCCACGCGCTAAGAACTGCACCCTCAGAAGTTCCTGGGGCTGACTGTGCCAGATAGGCTGACATGTTTGATTCCGCGGCTAGGCTCGCAATTACGGGACGGAGGTCAAGTGCGTCGTTGCTTACGTGAAACGCCAAGATCCCGTTTGGTTTGCTGAGGTGCCGCAGATATAACTGAAATGCTTCCTCAGTTAACAAGTGGACCGGAATAGCATCTCCGCTGAATGCATCTATCACGAGCACGTCAAAGTTTTGAATTTCATTCCGGCTGAGTTCTTGCTCCAGCGAAATACGGGCGTCTCCGGGAACGACTTCCACTTGTGCCCGACTATCTGAAAGGAAGGTGAACAATCTCTGCGGACCGGAGTACGCGATTCGAATAACTTCAGGGTTGATCTCATAGAACCGCATGTGATCACCCGGGATTCCATAAGCCGCGATCGTCCCAACGCCCAAGCCCACAACCCCGACGCGAAGGGTCCTTCCGGCCGCCCTTCCGGGATAGTTCGCAAGAACCAACCCGATGCCGCTCTGGGGTGTGTAGTAGGTCGTTGGTATTCGCTTCTTCGTCTCCTCGCGAAACTGAAATCCGTGGGTGACTCTGCCGTGTTTTTCCGTCAGCCGAGGAGAGCCACCGAACTCATCAGAAATCACGGTCAGCACCCCGTAAAAGTTGCGCGCAGTTGCAACCGCACCATACTCTATAGCTACTGGAGGATAAGCGAGAACTACCGCCAACAGAAGTGCGGTGAAACAGACGCTGAATTACTGCCGCTCGCCTCTGCTGCCCGACCGAATGTGTCCCCGAAGAAGTCCCGGAGAGTATGAGAGCAACGAGCGCGGCTATCACTATGGAAAAAAGCAGCACCGGTAATGGCTTGCGACCAATTGCTGCCAGCCCCGGTCCCGCGAACACTACAAGAACAGAGAACGCCAGCAGCAAAGGCGTGGGCACATAAATCCAGGACCGGATATCACGCAAGAGAACGACGCAGAACAACATGCAGCACAGCCACACGCTCAGATGGAATTCCCAGAATCCTTTGAAAATGATAGGCGCAATGATACTGACGAAAACGCCTCCAACGGCACCGCCTGCGGCCACAAAAAGATAAAACGATGTCAGATGCTGTTTTGAGGGCTTCAACTGTACCAGTTCGCCGTGGCACACCATGCACGATGCGAATAGTGCGAACGAATAGATGAGGATCTGCCAACCCACGCCAATAGCCGGTTTGTAGAGCACAAAGCACACGAGAAGAGCGGCCAACCCAAGACCAACGGACCACACAGTTCGCGAATACCCCCGCTCCGATGAGAAGCACACCACAAAGGACAATAAGTACAAAGATAGCGGCAGCACCCAAAGCAGTGGGACGACGGCAACATCCTGACAGATCCGATTGGTCGTCGCTAGCAGACTAAGCGATCCAGTTGCAGCAAGAAGCAGCCAGATGACCTTGCGACCCCAATTGGGAGCGGCGACCTGTTGCGGCGCGTCCAGAAGCTGCAATTCGCGCGGCCCGGTCTTGTCTTCTCTGGCGGCGCTCCACGCTGTAGCTATACAGCCAACACCAAACAGTAGGAATCCAAATCCCCAGACTTGTGCCTGCATCCTCAGAGAAAGCAGCGGCTCAACAATCGTGGGATAAGAAAGTAGAGCGATGAGGGAGCCCGCGTTTGAAAGTGCATAAAGACGATAGGGCACGTCGCTGCAAAAGCGGCCGTACCAGGCCTGTAGCAGGGGACCGGTTGTGGATACCAAGAAATATGGCAAGGCGACACTAGCGAACAACAGGGCGATGATGCGAAGCAAAGGATGGTCGCTACCGATTGGTTTCCAACTTGGATCCGGCAGAAGCGGCGATCCCCACGTAGATAGGCGGAATGCAATGACAGCAATCGCAATCACTATCAGCAGCGAATGAACGATAGCCTGGGTGCGAGGGCTTAACCAGCCATCGATGAGGTAAGCGTAGGAGTAGCCGAGCAAGAGGAACACCTGGAAAAACAACATGCAAGTCGTAAAAACAGCAGGTGTGCCACCGAACCAAGGAAGAATGTATTTTGCTATTTACCAACTGCACCTGAAACAACAGAAACGCACTGCAAAACACGGTAAAGCCAAAGAGCGCCATCATCGCGACTCGCGACGGAACTATAGAAGTCTTGAGTGTCTCGGCCCGGTAAGTGCGGCGCGGCAATTCTGAGTTCACTCCGCCGCTCCTGTGCAATTAGTCGCAAGGCCGCGGGTTCTCTCCTGGCAACCTCGTCTAAGCGCCGTCATTGCAACGCAAGCGATTTTTGCCCCAGGGTTGCGCCCACTTTGCGCTCGCCGGCGTCCACCTGCACTTTGCGCTGCCACGTTCCGAAGTCCTTCTTATGCAGGCTGATGGTGTGTTGACCAGGTTCGACCGCGAGGGAATACGGCGTTACTCCGACGTACGCGCCATCTACGAATATGTCAGCGCCCGCCGGGCTCGACCAAAAATTCAAGACTGCCTCTCCGTCTGAATCTTTATCTTTGGCAGCAGGTTCTGAACGTCTGGCAGCAGGTTCTGAATGTTGGGGAGCCGGTGCTGAATTCTTGGCAGCCCCTGCTGGCGGGGTGGGCGCGGACGGAAATGCCAGGTCGAGCGACTTTCGGTCCAGATAGGCGGTGATTCTACGATTGCCGGGGTTCACCTGCACGGTGCGCTGCCAGGTCGCGAAGTCTGGCTTGTGCAAGGTGATCGTATGTTCACCCGGTGGAACAACGAGGGAATGCGGCGTTTTCCCAATGGACATACCGTCCAGGGATATGTCAGCCCCCGCCGGACTCGACCAGATCTCCAACGGCATCGGTGGCGGCGGTGGTGGTGGCTCTTTGCGCGGCGGTCCTGCCGGCGGTGGGCTGGGCGGAAGGGCCATGGCAGTCTGCACCGCTGGACTATCCACATCGCAGTTGACGTAGTAAACGGAGAGAGGCGTTGCCTTCGGCATCAGTCTCGTGGGCAACACTACATCGCCTTGGATGGCAGCGAGGACATACTCCACAAGTTTCTCTCGGGAAGGAAACCCAGCCAAGCTGTAACGAGACACTACCCGGCCTTGCTGATTGTAGGCGCGTGCATACAGCGACTTGGGCTTGTCGTCGCGCTGCAGATCCAGCGTAGCCGTGGTTTTGGGGGGCGGCACGCCGGCATACGCGTAGCTCCAGGTTCCTCCGTAACTGCTGGCCTTGGTCACATTCCCGGCCTCAGGCGCCGTACTCGTGTAGGTGTGGGCCGAAGGGGTAAGCCCTTCGAACATCGCTTCCGCGGTCGAAAAAATCACCACGTAGTTATTCGTGATCGAGGACGGTATCTGAGAAAAGCAAAGGTTTCTATAGTCCTCCTTATGCAACTTCTTGTCGATCCATTTGGCGGCAAACTTGGGGATGGCGGGAACCGGCTGTCCACCCTCCGCCACCGCGAAGGAGACGTTCTTGGTGCATACGTCGGGAGCGGGAGCAGGCGTCTGCGCCCAGACACCGGCGGCTACCGCGAGCAAGAAAATCAGTACGGCGGAAACTTTCATGGTGAAGCTGGAATTATAGCGGAAAAAACACGGCCGGCATGCCTCCAAAATGAAGGGGTACCCCTCGGCTGCACTTAGTGCACGACTATTCATCTGAAACCTTTCGGGTAGAAGTATTATTGCACTTACGGGGATGAACAGGCAAGAAAATGTTAGCCGAAAAGTGATAGACGATACTGGCCGCAAAGTGCTTCAACGAATTCTGGTTAATGCACCGCTTTCGTGCCGCATTCTTTAGCTGTGTCCCAGTGACCATTGTTTGCCAGGAGGCGGCCACGCGGCCCCTTTTCAACTCGCCAAGTGGAGAGCAGCCCGCTTCCACGAGCCAGATACCAAGACTGCAATTGAGCATCTCCGCCAGAAGCGACGATTCCGATACCAAGAACAAGATAGCCGAAACGTGGAATACCAATATAGCCGTAAAATGCCACATTAAATACCACATCTACCACTCTTTCGTGTCGCATTTTTTCTCTATAAGGGCCATAGATTTCCTGGAGAAAACATACTAAACTCTTCGCGTCATAGGTATAGCTACAGGGTTACGGGAAACAGCACCCACCATGTTGGAGAAAATGGTGCGCTTTATTTTAGCCGTTGCGGTCGTGCTCTTGGCCGTTGGGGTGGTGCTGGTGGGCTACAACATACTTATTATTGGAACAGGCCTAGCCACCGGTGTCTCCCTTCTTGGTCGCTATTGGCGGGATTTTATTTCCGAACCGAGCATTACGCAGAGCATTCAATGGATGGCTATCATCGTAGCCGCGCTTATGCTCGCGTGGCGCGCTGGTGTTATGCGCGAACCCGGGCGCTAATAGCTATGGGCGGCGGCGATTTTATAGATTCATTCCAGCTCCGTGTGAGTGGTATTTACTGGGACCCGATTCGGCTTAATATCGCGCATTTGGTTTGCTTCCAGGACGGTCCGGCAATTGCCGTTGCGTCTCAGTAAGGTTTGACAAATTGCCGGAATCAAAGAGCATTCGCGTACGCGGAGGTACTACTGTGACGGATCTGCTTCCAACGCAGAAACAGAATTTGAAGCGCTTCGGAAGGACCGACGAAGGGCAAGCTCTGGTGCTTACCGCTCTGGCGCTGGTTGTCCTGATGCTGATGGCCGGCATGGGTGTCGATATCGGGTACCTACGCTACCAGAAGCAGCAGATGCAGAAGGC
>Ga0116130_1001290_pt1 | contig 14523 bp, 12 predicted proteins | sample June2015DPH_17_5_FD_89733 | JGI IMG/M metagenome (GOLD analysis project Ga0116130, IMG submission 89733) | Peatland microbial communities from SPRUCE experiment site at the Marcell Experimental Forest, Minnesota, USA - June2015DPH_17_40 | ecosystem: Environmental > Terrestrial > Soil > Wetlands...
CGATAGCCCTCGGGATTGGGCTGGCCAAAATTGCGATAGATCCGCTGCTTGGTATCGCGGCCCTTTTGCGTACCCAGCACCAGCACCTGCCGCCCGTGAAACTTCGCCATGCCGCAAACCATGGCGGTATCGTCGCCAAAACCGCGGTCGCCATGAATCTCGCTGAAATCGGAAAAGATGCGCTCAATGTAGTCCAGAGGATACGGACGCATGGGGTGGCGCGCCAACTCGGTGCGCTCCCAAGGCGTAAGCTGACCCGCCATCTGGCGCCGCAGGGCGTCCACTCTGGTGTGCAATTCGTGCAACTGGCGGCGGGCTTCCTGGTTGTCGCCGGCAGCGCTCTCCAATTGCTCGATCTGTTTCTCGATGCGTTCCAGTTCGTCTTGCGCTTTTGAAGCAGCTTCCATATCAATGTTTTTTCGTGTCTGCGACGCGCGATAAATGGTCTCCACCGCGGAGATCCAGTAATCGAGGGCCGGCAGAATTCCCGAGTGGAGAAGCGAAAGGTCCTGTTCCCGGGTTTCAGCAATAGAAGGTTGCGTTGGATCCAACGTCATCGTACTCAGTCAACAACCCGAACGCTGCCGCGGCCGCATAGCTGTTCCACGCGGTGGATGAAGCTTCGGTCTGGCAAGACATTATAGCCTTCCGCCTCCATCACCACGGTAAAGTCGCCTTTGCGTTCCAGATCGAACAACACTCGCGCCGCGCCGCGGCGCTCCAGGCAAAGCGTGTGCAATTGGTCGATCACGGTTGGCGAGACGTCTTCGACAGGTATCTTGATGCGCAAATGTTGCGGCAACTTGGGCTGCGCCTGCTCCAACGGAGTAATGTCGCCAATCATGAGTTTGGAGTTGCTTCCCTCTTCGACCCGCACTCCGCCCTTGGCCAGCACCGGAACCGTGAGCTTCAGCTTGTCCGCAAGCCGCTTGTAGGCATCTGCGAAACAAAGAATGTCCACCGACCCGTTCATGTCTTCGAGCTGTCCTTGCGCGTACAGATCGCCCTTCTTCGACTTGGCCACGCGAATGTTCTTGAGGATGCCTCCGATCGACACCTCATCCCTACCCGTGGAGGATTTCAATTCGGCAACCTCGGTGGTGGACAGAGCGTTAAAGTCGAGCAGCTTTTCACGGTACTTCTCCAGCGGATGACCGGTAATGAAGAAGCCGAGGATTTCTTTTTCATGGCCCAGCCGCTGGTGCTCATCCCAGTCTGGAATGTTGGGCAACGGCTTCTCGGCCTGCGGTACATCGTCCTGCTGGAAGACGCCGAATAAGCCGTGCTGGCCAAGGGCGGCATCCTTTTGTGCCTTCTGAGCGTGCTCCATCGCATTGTCGATGACGGCCATCAGCTGCGCGCGACGTCCGAGCCGATCCATCGCCCCGCTCTTGATCAGCGACTCCATCACCCGCTTGTTAAGCAAGTGCAGATCGATCTTTTCGCAGAACTGAAAAATCGATTTAAACTCGCCCGCCTCTTTGCGGGCCGCGACAATGGACTCAATGGCGTTGTGGCCGACATTCTTGACCGCTGCCAGCCCGAAGCGAATGGCCTCGCCATGCGGCGTGAAATAGGCGTCGCTGACGTTGACGTCGGGCGGCTCGACCGCGATTCCCATTTCGCGGCATTCGTTAATGTACTTCACCACGTCGTCGGTGCTGCCAGAGACGGAAGTCAGCAGCGCCGCCATGAACTCGACCGGATAGTGCGTCTTGAGGAATGCGGTCTGGTAGGCAAGCAACGCGTAGGCAGCCGAATGCGATTTGTTGAAACCGTAACCGGCGAACTGCTCCATCAAGTCGAAAAGTTTTTCGATCTTCTTCGGCGGGAAGCCGCGCTCGGTAGCTCCCCGGACAAACCGCTCGCGCTGTTTGGCCATCGCCTCGGGATCTTTCTTGCCCATCGCGCGACGCAGCAGGTCGGCCTCACCCAGCGAATAGCCGGCCAGGCGATTAGCGATCTGCATCACCTGCTCCTGATAGACGATGACGCCGAAGGTCTCTTTCAAGAGCGGTTCCAGCTCCGGCAAGTCGTATTCGACTTTCTTGCGTCCCCATTTGCGCTCGACGAAGTCTTCAATCATGCCACCCTGGATCGGCCCGGGACGGTATAGCGAGTTCAACGCGGTCAGATCTTCGACGCAGGTTGGTTTGTAGCGGCGCAGCACGTCGCGCATGCCGTGCGATTCAAACTGGAATACGCCCGACGTCAATCCCGTGTGGAAGACCCGCTCGTAAGTCTGCTTGTCGTCTAATGCGAGCTTCTGTAGATCGAGCCGCTCGCCCCGCGTCTGTTCAATGAGTCGCAGCGCGTCGTCAATGATGGTGAGCGTGGTGAGCCCGAGAAAGTCCATCTTCAGCAGACCCAGCTTTTCGACTGCCTTCATGTCATAAGCGGTGACAATTTCGTCGTTCTTGGTGCGATGCAGCGGAACCAGGTCGGTCAGCGGCTGCGGCGAGATCACCACTCCGGCGGCGTGCACGCCTGCGTTGCGCACCAGGCCCTCAAGACGCTTGGCCGTGTCAATCAGTTCCTTGGTTTGCGGTTCGTTCTGGTAGGCGGCGGCCAGCGATGGCGAGTCTTTCAACGCCTGGTCGATGGTGATGTTCAGCGTAGTGGGAATCATCTTCCCAATGCGATCCACCTCGGCGTAGGGAATGTCCATGGCGCGGCCGGAATCTTTGATCGCCGCCTTGGCCGCCATGGTCCCGAAGGTGATGATCTGCGCCACCTGATCGCGTCCGTACTTCTGGGTGACGTAGTCGATGACCTCGGAGCGGCGGTTCATGCAGAAGTCAATGTCAATGTCGGGCAGGCTGATGCGTTCGGGATTGAGGAAGCGCTCGAACAGCAGCTCGTTCTGCAGTGGATCAATGTCGGTGATGCCGAGAGCGTAGGCCACGCACGATCCTGCGGCCGACCCGCGGCCCGGCCCGACCGGAATGTTGCGCTCTTTGGCGTAGCGGATGAAATCCCACACGATGAGAAAGTAGCCGGCGAACTGCATTTGCCGGATGATGCTGATCTCGCGTGACAAGCGCTGCTCGTAGTCTTCCAGAGAATGCTTCAGGTGGCCCATGGCCTGGAGTTCGCGCAGAATATTCAGCCGGTTGGCAAAACCCTGGCGTGTGATGTGCTCGAAGTAATCGGGAAGCGAGTAGCCCGCCGGTACCTCGAACTTGGGAAACGGATCGTGAACTTTCTCCAGCCGGACGTTGCACCGTTCGGCGATCTCCAATGTCCGCGCCAGCACGTGCTCATATCCCGAGAAGACCTTTTCCATCTCGACAGCGCTCTTCACGTAAAACTGGTTGCCACTGAACTTCAGGCGGTTGGTGTCGTTGATGGTTTTGCCCATCTGGATGCAAAGCATCACGTCCTGTGCGTGGGAATCGTCCTCGCAGAGATAGTGGCTGTCGTTGGTCGCCACCAGCGGGATGTCGAGTTCCTTCTCCAGCTTCAGCAGGTTGGACTGGATGCGCGCTTCATCCGGCAGTCCCTGGTCCTGGATTTCGAGATAGAAATTTCCTTTGCCGAAAATGTCGCGGAATGTCACCGCGGCTTGGCGGGCTGCGTCGTACTTCCCTTCCATGAGGCTCTCGGCGACTTCACCCTTGAGACATGCGGACAAACCGATGAGCCCTCGGGAGTGCTCGGCCAGGAATTTCTTGCTTATGCGGGGCTTGTAGTAAAAGCCGTGCAGCGACGCCTCGGAGACAATCTTGACCAAGTTACGATAGCCTTCATCATTCTCAGCCAGCACGACCAGGTGGTTATAGCTGTCTCCCTCCGGCGAGGCGCGGTGGTCTTCCTTCTTGCAGATGTAAAGCTCGCAGCCCAGGATCGGCTTCACGCCTGCTTCCTTGGCGGCATTCACGAATGCCACGGCGCCGAAGATGTTGCCGTGGTCGGTCATGGCCACGGCGGGCATGTCGAGTTCTTTGACGCGCTTGACCAGGCGCTCGATGTTACAAGCGCCGTCCAGCATCGAGTAATCGGTGTGGAGATGGAGATGTACGAATTGCGATTGGGACATTCGGAGCCTGGACCCTTCGTCGCCTGCACTTCTATTTTATGCGCCGCAGGTACTGCCTGTATGCACGGCAGGCTGTGGAAAACCGGGCACGAACGCAATACGTCGCCGCGTTAGGGGTAATCGCCGGCACAGTCTCGGGAAAGGTCCGTTACGCCGCATTCCGGCACTATGGCATGCTGTCAGGAGGTGTACTTCCGTCCGCGGTTCCGGGATAAATCAAGCGTCCCCCTGTAATGGGCTGTCCGGGAGGAGTTTGCCGGGGGATCTGTGGTTCGACTCGTTTTCCGGACCTCCGGTAAGCGAAGATGACCGCCAGCAGCGGAGCAGCCAGCAGCAATCCCCAAAAACCAAATATCAAGCTGAGCAAAATCGGAACCATCAGCGACGCCCAGATCGGCACGCGGGCCGTCCGGCGCATGATCACTGGCTGCAAGACCAATCCGTCAATCACAATGATGATCCCGTAGAGAATGAGGACATACAGAAACTGCGTGAAGCCGCCGACGAACAATGCAACCAGTGCCGGTCCCATGAATGCCATCACCGGCCCGAAGTGCGGAACGAACTGCAGGCCCGCGGCGAGGATCGCCCAGAACGGCGCCCACGGCACATGCAGGTAATCGAGTCCAAACCACCACAGCGCGCCCACCGCCAGCGAGTCATAGCATTGCGCCGCGAACCAGCGGCGCAGCGCCCCTCCGGTGATGTCGATGTGCCGGGAAAATTGCATGATGGGTTGGATGCTCGGCCAACCGGGACGGTCTCGCACCCATGCTACACTCAAATTTATCCTTCCTCGGAGTGTTTGCCGCAATGAAATTCGGCGTAATCATCTTCCCCGGTTCCAATTGCGACCACGATGCCTATTGGGCCATTTCGGAAGTGGCCAGGCAGCCCGTGACCTTCCTCTGGCACGACTCGGCCGACCTGCAAGGTTGCGACGCCATCATCGTACCCGGTGGCTTCGCTTATGGGGACTACCTCCGGACCGGCGCCATCGCTAAGTTTTCCCCCGTCATGGAATCGGTGCGCAAATTCGCCGCCGATGGCGGGCTGGTGCTGGGCATCTGCAACGGATTTCAGATTTTGTGTGAAGCCGGATTATTGCCCGGAGCGCTGCTGCGCAATGCTGGACTGAAGTACGTCTGCAAGCCGGTACACATTCGTGTGGAGAGCACCAACACACCCTACACGCAGCAGCTGATCAAGGGCGAAGTGCTGGAGATTCCCATCGGCCACATGGAAGGCAACTACTTCTGCGATGGGCCTACCCTGGCGGAATTGAAAGACCAGGACCGCATCATCTTTCGCTACACGACTCCCAGCGGCGAAGTTACTGTCGAAGCCAATCCAAATGGATCGCTGGAGAACATCGCTGGAATCTGCAATGAGGGACGCACTGTGCTGGGCATGATGCCCCATCCGGAGCGCGCCAGCGAACTGGAGCTCGGCATGACCGACGGGGTGAAAATCTTGCACTCGCTGGTCTCGGCGATGGCGGAAAGATAGCAAGCAGCATTTAGCACTTAGCACTTAGTTTTGGTGCCCAGCCTGAGAATGGCAGCAAGAGGCAAGGACTTGTCCTTGGTTCAGAATTATTCAAATTCAATTGCTAAGTGCTAATTGCTAACTGCTGCTTCCCCGGAACGCCTCCTTGTTCACCACATACGGCATCTTGGTCACATCGCCGCCGTAGTTTTGCTCTAACACGTCAATCAGGGCCTGCACACAACGTCCGGCCATGCCGCGCTGGGGATCGAGAGAGAGTCTCACCGGCTGAAGCCGGTTCGGGATGACAAAAATATCGAGAGTTAACGGCGCACCTAAAGGTGCGATCCTTCAAAACCAACGGGAATCCCTGCGGCTAAAGGTTCTTCTTGGTCCACTGATCGATGCGATCCAGCGCCTGCTGAAGATGCTCGATGGAATTGGCAATGCTGAATCGCATAAAACCCTCACCAAAGGCGCCGAATGCGGTTCCCGACAACCCCGCGACTCCCACGTCGTCGAGCAGCGCGTCCGCCAGTTTCTTTGACGGCCATCCTGTCTGCTTGACACTTGGGAAGGTGTAAAACGCGCCCTTGGGCAACCGGCAAGAGAATCCCTTGATCTGGTTGAGGCCGCTTACGAACACATCCCGGCGGCGCTGAAACTCCTGACGCATCTTCTCCGGCTCGCTCTGGTCGCCGCGCACCGCCTCGATACCCGCGATCTGGGTAAAGGTCGCCGTGCAAGAGTTGGAATTGGTCATCAGGCGCGCGAACTGCACCGCAAGGTCAGGCCGCATGACACCATAACCCAGACGCCAGCCCGTCATGGAGTAGGTCTTCGAGAAGCCACTCAGAATGATGGTGCGGTCCTTGAAGCCATCCACCGAGGCGATGCTATAGGGCTCGCCTTCGAAGAGCAGGCGGCTGTAGATTTCGTCGCTCAGGACCATGATGTCGCGGTCGCCGATAAGGGCGGCAATGTCTTCCACATCGCTTTTGGTGATGATGCCGCCGGTGGGATTCTGCGGCGAGTTCAGGATGATGAGCCTGGTGCGATCGCTGATGAGACTGGCCAGCTCGTTGACGTCGAGGCGGAAATCGCGCTCCTCGCGCAGCGGAATGGGGACCGCTTTTGCGTCCAGGAAGTTGATCATCGACTCGTAAATCGGAAAGCCGGGATTGGGATAGATGACCTCGTCGCCTTCTTCCACCAGCGCCAGCATGGTGAAAAAGATGATCGGCTTGCCACCGGGAACGACCACCACCTCATCGGGGCTGACTTTGATGCCGCGCGAACTGGAAACCTCGGCGGCGATGGCCTCGCGCAACTCCGGCAACCCGGCCGCCGGGCTGTAATGGGTAAAGCCCTTGCGCAGCGCCTCAACCCCGGCGTCGACGACGTTGGCCGGCGTGTCCATATCGGGCTCGCCAATCTCGAGGTGGATGATGTTCCTTCCTTGACGTTCCATGGCGCGGGCACGCACCAGCACTTCGAAGGCAGTTTCAGTTCCCAGCCGCGACATTCGGTTGGCTAGGCGCAGTTGTGTTTGAGTTGTAGTCATAGGCAAACCGAATAATTATACGCCGCAGTAAAAGCCGGAAGTCCCGGTCATAACCTTATCTTCACCAAGGGTAGCGGCCAGCTGACCGTAAAACGATACCTCCGCGGAGTCACGTTTCTGGGAACCAGCAGCGTGAAATCGTTTCATCCCCCATACTCGATCTCGAATTCAATCTTCGACGCCTTCTCCAGCATCGCCGACACAGAGCAATACTTTTCCTTGGACAAGCGCACCGCATCTTCCATCGCCTTGTGAGTGACATTCCCGCCCACGCGGTAAGTCAGGCGAATGCTGCTAAAGACCTTGGGGAAGGTTTCGGCACGCTCGGCCGTGGCGCGCACTTCCAGCCTGGTGAAGGGCTCGCGCTTCTTGCGGAGGATACCCACAACGTCGCTGGCCGTGCAGGCGCACAAAGCAATCAAGACCAGCTCCATCGGACTGCTCGCGGACTTCTCAGCGCCGGCATCGACCACCAGCGCATGACCGCTGCTGGCCTGGCCGACAAAGCGGTCGTGCTCGGTCCATAGCGCATAGGCTTCGATCATGGGGCCTCGCCTTCACTCCTGCTGCTTGTCTTTCGGCTTGCTCTCTCCGCTGCTGTCCGAGTGGTTCTCGTAGATGGAATACTGCCCCTGCGGCCGCTTCAGCCGGATGACCACTTCCTGCTGGGGCTGGTTAATGGTGTAGTCCTGTCCGAAGGTCTGGAAACCCGGCGCGATGACCTGCACGCGCAGCTTGCCATACGGAATCCCATCAGTCTCGGTCTTGCCCCCTGAATCCGTCTTAAGCTCAAATCCGCCTTTCGATTGCTTGCCGCCCCCTCCCACGGGATGCAGGATGACGGCGGCATTGCGCACCGGCTTGCCGTTGTCGTCCTTGAGAACAGCAAACTTAAGTGAGGACACTTGTCCTGAATCATTCTTCTTGTCACCCGCAACAAGCCAAGCCGGGACGAAAAGCATGCAAAGAATGGCCACCAGCAAACGCTGCACCTTCATGACCTATGTATTCTAGGCAAACCATACTGCCCACCGCAACGCTATCAACAGCTAACGACCCTGCGTGTTGCGAAAGCCGGCAAACCAGATGACATGGCCGTGCGATAGAATTCCACTGCCTATGAACCGCCTGCTGCTCTATTTACATCGCAAATCGCGGGAGCAAAAGCATCGCCTGTTTCTGCGTTTGCTGCGCCCGACTCCCGAAATGCGCGTCCTGAACATCGGGGCATCTGGGACCAGCATTGGATTGCCGGAGCAGCTTGAATCCTTTTACGAACACCGCTCGCAGATCATCGGCGGCGGCATTTCCTACGCCGACGTGCGGGATTATCGGGACAGCTTCCGCGGGGTGCAGGCCGTGGTTTTCGATGGATGTGCATTGCCCTTCGCCGACAAGTCTTTCGATATTGTTTATTCCAATGCCGTCCTCGAGCACCTTCCAAACTATGAGATGGTAAGGCGTTTCGCAGCGGAAGTGCAGCGTGTGGGTAAGGGATGGTTTATCACCACACCCAACTTCTGGTACCCCTTCGATCCGCACTACCACTTGCCCTTCGTGCAGCTGCTACCAGAGACCACACAGCGCAATCTGGTGAAGCGTCTGGGCAAGACTCCCTATGAACACTTGCACCTGTTGACCGCGAAACAGTTGCGGAGGCTTTTTCCTGCTGGGAAAGTGGTGAGCAGCCGAGTCACGTTTTATCCCGAAACCCTGATCGCTTACCGCGCGCCTTCAGTTTGAGCCCGAGGGGTTCCGCTTTAACGTGGGATGTCCATCATTCTTTTGCCCGGTCGTGCTGCCATCGTCTTGGGAGCCGGCAGTGTTGCCGGAACCACTTGAGGCAGAGCGCCTATTCAGCACTGGCCGCGACGGGTCCCGCTTGCCGCCGCCGAGACGCCGGCTGTTCTCGAGCGAGGCCAGACGCTGCTTAACGTCTTCGAATTCGCTGGTGTTCACGACGTACTCATCGCGGTCGGGCAGATACTTGCGGATTTCGTCCTGAGCGACCTTGATGCGGTCCGCATTCATGGGATGAGTGGCAAAGGCCTTGGCCACGAAGCTTTGCTTCTTTTTTTCGTCGACCTTCAGCTTTTCAAAAAACTCCACAAACGCTTCCGGGTCGTAGCCCGAGGCGTAATCGTATTGCAAGCCCAACAGGTCGGCTTCCCGTTCGGCGTCGCGCGAAAACTTGAGGAAGCCGAGCGGCACCGCTAATCCTGCCACCTCGCTGATTGCGAATGCCACCGGTCCGCCAATGAAGATCAGGGGCACGGAGGCCATGTTCCAGATCTGCGCCCGAGTCATGTTCTTGGTGGCGTGCCGGGCGGCGACGTGGGCGATCTCGTGCGCCATGACTCCAGCCAACTCGGCCTCATTGTCCGCCGCCAGAATTAATCCGCTGTCCACGTAGAAAAAGCCGCCGGGAAGCGCGAAGGCGTTGACCTCGTCATTGTCGAGGACCTTGATGGTGAAAGGCACGCGCGCGTCGGAGTTACGCACCAGATTCTGACCGATGCGGTTGATGTATTCCGTGATCACAGGATCGGTGACCAGCCGGGCTTGCCGTTCGATCTCAAAAGACAACTGGTGTCCCAGCGCCACCTCGCGATCGAGGGAATAGAAGTCGAGGCCGCTTCCCACGTTGCGCTTCCCGATCTGCGACACGTCATACCTGGCGGGCAGCGCGGCACCTGCTTCGGGATTGGGGGGATCAGCCTTTGCGACAGCCGGTTTCGCAGCGAGTGAACTCTGTTTCGCCTCAGGGTCATCGCGGTCGTCCCGCCGTCCGGCGACCGCGATCTCGGCTGCCGTGGGAATCTGCGAACCCGTTGCATCCAGCTGCGCTGGAGTAGTCGTCGCGCCTTCTGAGGCGCTGGCCGGAGTAGCCTGAATTTCTGTTGCTGGCGACGTTTTGGCTGTATCCAGCGTCGGAGTCTGGGCAATGCCGAAGGTCGGCAACGCAAGAGCAGCCATCAGCAGCGCGCACACCGAGGTCAATCGGCGCACGGACACAGAAAATCGATTGGCATGGCGCACTGACACCATCACACCACTATGATTCCCGATTATGCTTCAAGGTCGGGGTTATGGGAATCGGAAAAACTAAAAAGACAACGAGTTGGCGAAGAAAAATTTAAGCCGCCGAGCAAGAAAACTTGCTGGCCTAAGATGCTTCTGGCTGTCCAAGGGATTCCCTTTATCCTGCCTAGAACGGAATTCGCCTCAGTGCCCTTCCCCATTCTCCCTGAAAGACTATTCATGAGTTGCGGTAACATGCTTATTTTGCAATTAGATAACGAGTGGCGTGCCATCCGCGATTTGTAGATATGAGTGAATCATACTCATGTCTTTCCTTGACTTCCTGGAGACGCCGGGTTAACATTAGCACTCGTTGGTACTGAGTGCTAACAAGGCTGCACGCAGCCCATGTGATGGTGCCCTACCAATGTTCCGGGTTTATCCCAAGAGTTCAAGGAAATGCTGACAGCAACCCGCCGCGGCGGGCCAGAGCCAGCCAAAGTGCAACGCAATTCAACTTGAAAAGGAGTTCGAAGAATGGCTACAAAGCTGACTCCCCTGCATGACCGCATCGTGGTTCGCCGCGTTGAAGAGGCCGAGACCACGCGTGGCGGAATCATCATTCCCGACAGCGCCAAAGACAAGCCGCAAGAGGGCGAAGTGATCGCGGTGGGCCGGGGCAAGACCAATGAAGAGGGCAAAACCTTCCCGCTGGATGTCAAGGCAGGTGATCGCATCCTGTTCGGCAAGTATGCCGGTAACGAGATCAAGTTCGACGGCGAAGAGTTCCTGATCATGAAGGAAGAAGAAGTGCTCGGCATCCTGGAAGGCGCCAGCAAGCCCAAACAAGCCGTCGCGCACAAGTAGTCCGCCGGGGCGGGCCGGTAGCCCGTTGCCAGCCAAACCTGGCAGCGATGGCTAGAGCGAGATGAACTCGCTGGGCACTGACAACCGGCAACTGACAACGACTTCAAAGAATTTGCAGTCAGTCCAGTTCCGATCCAACTGACAACTGGCTACTGACAACTTAAGGAGAAACAAATGGCAAAACAGATTGTGCATGGAGAAGATTCCCGCCAGGCGATCCTTCGCGGCGTGAATGTTCTGGCCGATGCCGTAAAAGTCACGCTGGGCCCTAAGGGCCGCAATGTCGTAATCGAGAAGAAATTTGGTTCGCCGCTCATTACCAAGGACGGCGTAACCGTAGCCAAGGAAATCGAACTGAAGGACCCGCTCGAAAACATGGGCGCGCAGATGGTGCGCGAGGTCGCCTCCAAGACCTCCGACGTTGCCGGTGACGGCACCACCACCGCGACCGTTCTGGCGCAGACCATCTTCCGCGAAGGCGTGAAGACGGTGGCTGCCGGCGCAAACCCGATGGCCCTAAAGCGCGGCATCGACAAGGCTGTCACCGCCGTGTGCGGCTCGCTGGATCACGATGGCAACCGCATCCCCGGCGCGCTCGACAAGTATTCGCAGAAGGTGTCGGGCGAGATGATCGCGCAGGTCGGCACCATCTCCGCCAACAACGACGAGACCATCGGCCGCATCATTGCCGAGGCCATGAAGAAGGTCGGCAAAGACGGCGTGATCACCGTGGAAGAAGCCAAGACGATGGAGACCCAGTTGGAAGTCGTCGAAGGCATGCAGTTCGACCGCGGCTACCTGTCTCCCTACTTCGTTACCGATCCGGAGCGCATGGAAGTTGTTCTGGAGAATGCCTACATCCTGATCCACGAAAAGAAGGTCTCCTCGATGAAAGACCTGCTCCCGTTGCTGGAGCAGATCGCCAAGGGCGGTCGTCCGCTGGTGATCATCGCCGAGGACGTGGAAGGCGAAGCGCTGGCGACCCTGGTCGTCAACAAGCTGCGCGGCACGCTGCAGGTTGCGGCCGTCAAGGCTCCGGGCTTCGGCGATCGCCGCAAGGCCATGTTGCAGGACATCGCAATCCTGACCGGCGGCAAGGCCATCACCGAAGATCTTGGCATCAAGCTGGAGAACGTGCAGATGGGCGATCTCGGCCAGGCCAAGAAGATCACCATCGACAAGGACAACACCACCATCGTCGAGGGCAAGGGTAAGCACACCGACATCGAAGGCCGCGTAAAGGAAATTCGAGGCCAGATCGACAAGACCACCAGCGACTACGACCGCGAGAAGTTGCAGGAGCGGTTGGCCAAGCTGGTGGGCGGCGTTGCGATCATCAAGGTCGGTGCTGCAACCGAAACCGAAATGAAGGAAAAGAAAGCCCGCGTGGAAGATGCCATGCACGCTACCCGCGCTGCGGTCGAGGAAGGTATTGTCCCCGGCGGCGGTGTGGCTCTGGTGCGCTGCATCCCGGCGATCGACGCGCTGAAGTTGGAAGGTGACGAGAAAATCGGTGGCAACATTGTGCGCCGCGCTCTCGAAGAGCCTCTCCGCCAGATCGTCGGCAACGCCGGCGAAGAAGGCGCCATCGTTCTGGGCCGCATCCGCGACTCGAAGGAGAACAACTTCGGCTACAACGCGCAGACCAATCAGTTCGAGGACCTGGTGAAGGCTGGCGTCCTTGACCCGACCAAGGTGGCGCGTACGGCGTTGCAGAATGCGGGCTCAATCGCGTCGCTGATGCTGACCACCGAAGCCCTGGTTGCCGAGATTCCGGAGGAGAAGAAGGAATCTCCCATGGGCGGCGGACACGGCGGCGGCATGGGCGGAATGTACTAGAAGCAGCCATTAGCAATTAGTAGTTAGCTAACGGCAAAGACAAGGCCTCGCAGTGATGCGGGCCTTTTTGTTTGGCACTGATAACTGGCCACTGGCAACTATTTGCTTGGGGCGTAGAACGGCGAAACCACGGCCTTGCAGTGATGCGGGGCCTTTTTGTTTGGCACTGATAACTGACAACTGGCTACTGCTTCACGGCTTCTTCGCTGGGGCGGGATTGGCCGTCGGCTTCAAGGCCTGTTCCACGGGAATCTCTTGGCCTTGGGCGTCGACGTAGTGAATGTCGAAAGCCTCGTCGATCACGTCAAAGACCAGGCAACTGCTGATGCAGGTGAACTGGTGTACCTCCCTTCCCGCGAGGTACAGGTAGTCGCCCGCCACCAAGGTGTTCGCGCCAGCTGACATCTCCGCCTTGGCCGAGCCGGAAACCATCATGAGATTCTCATTTGCGGTGTGCCAGTGCCAGGGCACAACGCAGCCGCTCTTGACCTTCAACAGCAGTACCGCGGCGCCCTTCATGGGATCTCCTCGTTGCGCGGAGACAGTCATGCAGGACGGCAGCACGGGCAAGGTCGTGAACTTGGTTGACGCCAAGGCGGCGTACGGCATCTGGTCAGGACTCTGCGCCACCAACGGCGTAATCAGAGCGGATGCGAGCACAACAAACAAAAGGCAACCTACCAGGCGAGCCAATTTCATAGGAACACTCCTTCTCGTTATAAGAACCGGCAAAGTCTAGCCCACCACTACGGCCGATTACAATCCAACAAAAGTGTGGAACGCTGGTCTTCTACTCTATCGGCAAAACAGGGCCGTTGCCGCTTCTGGTTGGGCAACACCTCGCGAGAACTCTTCCCGATACGAAACAAAAAAAGGAGAGCATCCGCCCTCCCCCTTTTCAGGATTTGATTTCCACGGCTGCCGAAACAGTTACCGCCGCGGTCCGCCGCGTCCGCCACCCGGTCCGCCACGACCGCCGCGTCCGCCACCCGGTCCGCCACGGCCTCCCCGGCCGCCGCCTCCACCATGATGCCCGCCGTCGTGCCTACTGCCAGCGTGTTCACGACGCTCGCCATCGCGATTGAAATTCGGCTCGGAGCTCGGCTCGTCGGCCTTTTCATGCCCGCCCTCGAAGGTCACTGCGCCTGCCCCCTCGGGTACAGGCTCGCCGCCCTCGGCCGCCATCTTGGCGCGCTGTTCTTTCAGAATGGCCTTGCGCGATAGCTTGATGCGGTTGCCTTCGACGGACAGGACCTTCACCAGGACTTGGTCGCCTTCCTTCAGTTCGTCGCGCACATCGTTGATGCGGTGCTCGGCGACTTCGCTGATGTGCAGCAGCCCATCAGTGCCCGGGATGATCTCGACAAACGCTCCGAAGTCAGCCAGACGCGTGACTTTGCCGAGATAGGTCTTGCCCACCTCAGCGGTCGCCGTGATGTCGCCAATCATCTGCAGCGCTTTGGCGGCCGCCACTTGATCGCTGGACGAAACGTTCACCTTGCCGGTGTCTTCCACGTCGATCTTCACGCCGGTCTGCTCGATGATTCCGCGAATCACCTTGCCGCCCGGCCCAATGAGGTCGCGGATCTTGTCGGTCGGAATTTGCAAGGTGTAAAAGCGCGGTGCAAATTCGCTGATCTTGGTGCGCGGCTCGGCGATCACTTCGTTCATCTTGTCGAGGATGAACAGGCGTCCGTGCCGGGCC
>Ga0116130_1001293_pt1 | contig 14505 bp, 12 predicted proteins | sample June2015DPH_17_5_FD_89733 | JGI IMG/M metagenome (GOLD analysis project Ga0116130, IMG submission 89733) | Peatland microbial communities from SPRUCE experiment site at the Marcell Experimental Forest, Minnesota, USA - June2015DPH_17_40 | ecosystem: Environmental > Terrestrial > Soil > Wetlands...
AATCCTCGCAGGTCTCGCGCGCGGGGCGTAGGTTGTGAACCGGCGTGGGGATAGGGCGCGGATAGAGGTTGAAGGTCACGGCCAGCAACTGGTAGCTGCCCGAGATTTTCGAGCGCACAAACCACGGCGCCCCCGGTCCAATATGGCACTCGATACAAGCCACGCGCGCGTGCGGGGAACGCTGGTAGGCTGTGTATTCGGGCTGCATCACCTGGTGACAGGTCTGCCCGCAGAACTGCACTGAATCCATATAGAGCGTGCCGCGGTAAGTAGCGACGGCGAAGAGAGGCACATTGAGGGCGGTCATAATCGCCACGAACCACGCCGTCCGCTTAAGGCGCGGGTCGCGAAAGTCGATGGTAGGGTAAGTGACGGGTAGCGTGCCGCGTCGCCGGTATCTGCGGAAATCGCGGTAGATGCCGAGTGGGATCAAGAGGAGTCCGGCAACAAACACCGCGGGCAACAGAAGGAAAACTAATATGCCGGCGTAAGGGTTGTAGACCATGCCAAAAAGCTGGAAAAAGTAAGCCAGTACCAGAGTCACGCCGGAACTGGTCGTCAGGACCACGCCAAGGCGACTGACCAGATTGTGGCTGAGATAAAATATCGGACGCAAGGTATTCGCCAGCGGCCCCGAGAGGCCACGAGCGCGTGCCTGTTCCGGCCTTCCAGCAGGAATTTCTTGGTTTTCGGGCATGTTTTTGCGTAAGCGATTTTCTGAGGCACGAGAGAAGGGGCCTGCCGAATTAGGCCCGACCCGCTGCTCGACTAACTTCCCTTCTTCTCGTCGGCCTTATAACCCTCGAGCGAGTGGTTATGCTCCTTGTAGTACTTTCCAGCGTCGGTAAGCTCCTTGAACTTCCCGGGTGGGTGGCAGAAGGTGCAAGGCTTGCCTTCCTTCTTGCCGTATTGCGCCTTGCTCATCCCCATGGAGACAGCGATGAAGGCTACAAGAGTCAATAGTAACAGTGGCCGAATGATGTTCAAAGATCAGACCCTCCCAAAAGTGCTGTAGTCTCGTCGAGGCGCAGTTTTTGCCCCGATTTCAGCACCGTCATGATTGATGTAGCACTCTAAATGCCAGGCTTGCACATCTGTTAATTTCTTAACAGCCGAGTATAACAAAAGTTAGCAGTTTCCTCGACCTCGCCAGCACCTTGCATTCAAATAAGTTGCGCGAAATCTCAGGGGTCTTGTGGCAAATGACTCAATCCGCTCCTTCTTGTTTGTAGCCATGACCATTGGTCGCTTAGCAGCTAACTGGTTGTATTGGCCTGATCTTAAAGGAAGAGATCGGCCGCATCATTGCGTATCTTTTACACGCAACAATGTCGAATTCCTGGCATGTCACGTGCCACCCCATCGGCTCTGGGCAGTGTTCGAGCCAGTTTGGGTTCGCCGCAACTGTTCCTATGAGGAGTCTGACCGCAAGCAAGGAATCGACCATGAATCTTATCTTGTGAGGAGCCCCCTTGAAGCTGGAACGCATCCTTTGCCCGCTGGATTTTTCAGAGTTTTCGACAAGGGCTTTTGAATACGCGCAGTCACTGGCAGGGCGCTATAAGAGTAAACTGCTGCTCGAGCACGTTCTCCACCTGGCATTCTCGGCCTATCCTTCCTACATCGATGCGGAAGCGATCGACAAGGTTTCGCAGGGCCTCTCGGTTTTTGCCCGCGAGCAACTTAAGGATTTTGTGCGGAAACACCGTGGTGAGGGAATCGAGATTGAGAGCTTCGTGGACGAAGGTGATGTGACGGATACAATCCTTGCCTTCGCCCAAACGCGAGCCGTGGACCTGATCGTGATGGGTACGCACGGTCGGCACGGCCTGGACCACATCCTTCTCGGCTCGGTCACGGAAAAGGTCCTGCGAAAAGCGCGCTGTCCCGTCCTGGTAGTGCGCAAACCCGCGCACGAATTTGTGGCCCCGGGGGACAGTGTCGAGCCGGTGCATTTGCGAAAGATTCTCTTCGGGGTGGATTTTTCGGCTTATTCCGAGCGGGCCTTACTCTATGCGCTCTCCCTGGCTGAGGAGTATAAAGCCGAACTGACGTTGCTGCACGTCATGGAAGATTTCCCGCTCAACAAGGATCTCACCGCCGTCACGTCCGAGGTCGTACAGCAACTCGAGGGCCTGCTCCCACCCTCCGCCCGGAATAGCAATCTCCTTAAGCCCCGTCTGCGAGTCGGCAAGCCCTACGAGGAGATCATCCGCTCCGCCCGTGAAGCGGATACGGACCTCATCATCCTCGGAGTGCGCGGCCGCAATGCTCTGGACTTGGCCATCTTTGGTTCCACAACCCACCGCGTCATCCAAAAGGGTCCATGCCCGGTGCTGACTGTTCCCCTCTGACCGCAATGCGCAGAGAGCCACGCCCATGCTTTCAATCAGCAGGGTTTCCAATTTCTAATTTCCAATTTCCAGTTTCTATTTTCCAGTTTCTGGTTTCTGGTTTCCAGTTTGGGCCGCTCTTTCTTCCGTTTTCGGCTCCTCTTCCAAGTCCTTGGCGAACACTGCATAGCCAGGGTTGGGCGGAAAGAGGTTGGACATCAGGATCATACGGCGGCGCAACTGTTGGAGGGGCAGGTGTTCGGGTCCCACCCGGATCTGGACGTCGTGCCACAAGCCGTGCATGTATTCAGCTACCGTGCTCACCAGGGAGATGTCCCGGTAGGGCTCATACTGAAGGCGACTACGGCGCCAGGGGCGAATGGCGAGCAGTGCCTGCTTGGCGGTCAGGGATTCTTCATCAATCTCGCCGCGTACTCCGTGGCGAAGCTCCTCATCCAGGAGCTCATCGTAGGCGGCGAGTTCCGAAACGTTAAGACGTGGCCGCAGCAATTCGGCGACACTAGCTAGGAACTCGAACCCGGTGTCGTGGGGGTCCACTTCCCGACAGGCGAGGAGGAGATGGGTCCTTTCGCTTGTTTCAACCCATGCGGCAGTGTGAGTCTCACCCCTGGGCTTAGCCGGGCAGACCACATCCCCGGAGTCCATACAAGCGATGTAAGGAACCATCAGGACTCGAAGCGGGCCGATCCGCTCGGCGATGCCCGCCGGAACTGCCTGAGCCGGTTCTCGCACCATGGTCCGCTCCTCCGCAGGAGTCAGCGTGAGCATGGAGTGAATCTCCCAGCCATGGGCCAGGTGTGAGAGCGGGACGAATTTTCCTTTGACGTACTCGCTGATGGGGATGTTATCCTGCGCCGGGATTTGCGGAGTGCTCAAGTTTCACCATCCCACCTCCCCTGCCATCGAAACCAGGGAGTTGCGTTGCTAGCCCGGACTTCTCACCACGCTTGGTCGTTCTTACGGGGCGCCGGAATAATCAGGAAGGGCTTGTAACGGCGGGGCTAAAGCCCCGCCCTTCCAGACCCGTGGTGAGAAATCCGGGCTAGGGAATATTCTGAGCAATTCTGGTCCGTCTGTCCAGCAGGGATTCAGATGCGCTCGAATCATGTAGCGGAGGTCCCGTCCCGCCCGGCGGGAGACCTGCGGTTCTTCAATTGCCTTTCGCAAACGTCGTGGAAGACGAGTATTCTGGGGGCGTATCCACGGGGTCGCTTTCAAACGAAGTAAATCGTCCGCCCGATCAAGAGCCGTTTAGGGTCGGACTCTCCGGAACCCCCGATACTGCCATCGGGTCGTTTGTACTGGTGCAGCACGACGAGCTTGTTGTCATCCACGTCGAAGAATGAGAGAATCTGACTGCGGGTGCAAAATGGCTGACCCGATGTGGGCGGCGCCGGGTGGTCGTCTCGGCTAAGAACCTGGCGGAGTTCGCGGGAGCTGATCCGATCGGGAATGTCCGAGTGCTTGAACATGCGGCGCAGTTCGGCCGCCGTCACTCGAACTTTACCCGTGGGTTGAATCATGACGAGTGGAATTGACCTCGAAATCCGCGCTTCACTAGTCCGTTACCTTAGCGACGACATATCGCTGGCCGAGTTTGAGGACGGGTTCGTCCCCGTAGCCTGTGGCATCGAGCGAAGCGGGAACCGAGCCGCGATCGAGCTGGCTGGTGAAATCGAGCTTCGGCTGGCCGAATTCTCAAACGGCCATTGGACCGAACCGGAGCTTCGCAGCAAGCTGGCTTCGCTCGCGGGCGTTTACGAAACGCAAAGGACGGCGGCTGCCAAGAATGGACCCGTGATGTTGTAGGCCATTTCGAGAACCTCGTCGGTAAAGATTTCACAAGGGACGAGCACCCAGAGGGACGGCGGCAGAGGGCAACGAATCGTAAGCAATTTATTCCCGTTCGGCCTGCTGCCCGGTCCTCGGTAATGGGCGTTTCATGCGCCCTCGATGATTCTACGCTCTTCGTCTCTGATACCATACAGCTCGTAAACGACATCGTCAATTTTGGCGTCGGTGGAGGCGATTTCGCGCTCCGGTCGGTCGAGTTCGGAAAACGCGAGCTCGTGCGGGCCAGTTCTACTAAGCGGACTGGTCTTCGAGAAGGCCTTTCCGCAGGTCAAAGCCCCTGCCTGTCAACCTATAAAGGACGCCTCCCTCGTGCCTCAGGAGGCCGCGATCTTGTAGGGACTCAAGCGCGTCCAGATAGTGGGCGGCTGCGGCTGGGTCGTAGTCATTCCCGCCAGGGAGCACCTTGGGGCCGAGGTGGAGAAAGGTGCCTTGCTCGAAATCCAAGAGCGCTATCGTGCCGTCACTGGGCACATTCCGCAGAATCTCCACCTCGGCGGGGCTGAGCTTTGCACGGGCCGCCGTTTCCACGAGGGCCCCGACGGCTAGCAGCGCCTGACTCTCGTCCTTGCCAAGCTTGGCCGTTTGAAGGTAGTCCAGGAGCGTTGCGAGGCCAGGCTGGGGGTTCTGAAAGTCAAATTGTATATACTCGACCCCTTGCAGCATGGCCAACTTGTCCTGACCTATACCGGGTTGAACCAGAGGAACGACTACCTTCTTCAAAGCGCTCGCATATCCGACTTCCTGATGAACGTAAGACGACACCTCGCTATTCTCCGTAAGCAAGACCACCAGCGCGTCGCAAGCCTTGATCGCGTCCTGGACCTTTTCGGCCACCAGCCGGCCCGGCTGTGGGTCGTGCTCGTATAAATAGACGTCTAGTCCCACCTGCTGCGCGTTATCCTTAATCAACTTCACCCATCTCGCGTCCGACGAGCTATGGCTCAGGAAGATACTGTATGACATCGTGCTCCCCTAGCCTTCCTCGACGATCCTTCTCTCTTCGTCTGTGATGCCGTAGAGATTGTAAACCAAGTCGTCAATTTCGGGGTCAGTGGCGGCGATTTCTCGGTCGACGCGGTCAACTTGCGAAGGCGCAAGCTTGCCGGAATGCTTTTGCTTGTTCAATGCCAGCATCCGGTCAACGAGTGCCACCATCTTGTCGTGCCGGGCCTTGTCGGCAGGATCAGAGAAGTCGATGGGGCGGATGGGAAGCCGTTCGATGTATTGCTTGTTGGCAGCAAAATACCCTCCGTGGAAAGGGGTCGTGACGCTTTTGAAATAGAAATCCAGGAGTCTCGAATTCAGCACGCCGCAAAGGTAGGGAAGACTGATCGTTGGGTCCGCTGAGGTGACTCCATATCCACCCGTGGTCACATTGATAAAGTAGAATCCGTCTGTGCGGTCGAGGTACGCAGCGAGTTGCGTAACCATGTAAGGCACCATTAGCTTCGGTTGTTCCCACATGCCAAGGTTCTGCGTGCGGCCAAAACGATACCACTCTGCATCCTTAAACTTGCCCTTTTCACGATTCTCCAGGAGCCTTCGGTTTCGATTCAAGTAATCCCACCCCATAGGGTAGTCTCGCTCCATTTCGGCTGGTGTCAGAAGCCGTGCTGAGCAGTCCTTGACCTCATAGGGGAAAAGGACAAGCGCAGTTGGTTGCGCTGAATGCCTGTTAATGCTTCCGCTGCGCACTACCGGCTTGAGAAGGCCCGATTCGATTTCAACCCATTCATTTAGTTCCGGCGAGAGTACCTTTGTGTTGCCCTTTTTCTTGCCCTGCTCAAAGTCCTTGAAGAGGTACACCGTGTCAGCGCTCGTGATTGGGCCTTGATATATCCGCGCTGCAACATCAGCGAGCTTAACCTTCATTTGCGCTAGCTTCTCAAACAGTTCCGTGCCTGCGCCAACCTTGAAGCTCCACTCTGAGCCAGTGATAGCCGCCGCGGGAATCTTGCCCTCGGTGGCTTCACCCGTGGCGCGCCAAGCCTCGAGGTCATTCACTTTTTCAATCTGCAATTGTTTGCTTCCAGCTTTTTCGAGGAACAACAAACACGTATATGTCGTCGCACCCTCGAAGACTTGCTGATCGCCGAAGTGGGCGACGTGCGAGAGGTTCTTTCCTTCCGATAGCAGCTTGCGAAGAGGCGCGCCATATTGGGCATTGAAGAACTTATGCGGGCAGATGAAACCGAGCTTTCCGTGCTCGTTAAGGAGCCTCAGCCCTTTTTCAACGAACACCACGTAAATGTCGTAATTGCCGGAACTCGCGGCCTTGTAGTGGTCCTTATAGAACTCGACTTCGACTGGCGCCCATTCCTTCATCGCCTGGATGCGGATGTACGGCGGGTTGCCGATGACCACATCAAACCCGCCGTCCTTCGTGACTTGGCCGATAGAGGGGGCGGGGGCGCCGGGGCTGGTTCGCTCACGACGGGCTCTGGTAGGGGAGCCCTCTGGGCTCCCGCTCGCTTTCGGGAGGGCCGAGCCCTCCCCTACCCGCGGGTCCCGTCCGGCGGGGTAGACCCCACCCGCCGCGACGCTCGGGATGTAATTCCAATCAAAGGCGTTGATCCGGTCTTTCTCTTCTTCGGCGAACAGGACGCCCTGGTCATAGATATCCGGGCCGATCAGGGAGTTGCCGCACTGGATGTTGTATTTCAGTTCCGGCAGGAGGTGTTGCTTGGGCGGGAGTTGCGACTGCTCGCCTTCCAGAGCCTTGAGGTACAGGCTCATCATGGTGATCTCGACGGCCTGCGGGTCAATATCCACGCCAAAGAGGTTGTTGCGCAGAATCTTCGCTTTGCGATAGACCGAGAGGCGCTTCGAGCCGTCGGGATCGGTGTGCACCTCGCGCATGAAGTCAAGAGAAGGATGGGCATGGCGTACTTCCTGCTCGGGATGCTCCAAATACCATTGGGTGTGGTAGTCGATGAGGTACTGGAAGGCCCCAATCAGGAACGATCCTGAGCCACAGGCGGGGTCGAGAATGCGAATCTTCTCAATCTGTTTGGGCGTCTTGCCTTCGATCACCTTTCCCACCGTGTTCTTCACGATGTAGTCCACGATGTATTTCGGCGTGTAATAGACCCCGCCTGCCTTGCGGACTTCCGGCTTTTCCTCCACGCGCACCTGCTTGGGCGTGAGGCGGATGGTGTTGCCGAGGTAGCGCTCGTAAATGGAGCCCAGGAGCTCGACGCCGATCACGTCAAAGCGGTAAGGGCTTTGGGGCGGGTAGAGCCGTTTGATAATACGCGCCAGGATTTCCGAATCGATTTGGATTTCTTCCGAAAGGTGGGGCTTGAAGATCTCGCCGTTAAAATCCTCGTTGATTTTGTGGAAGAGGTCGTTGAGCCAGTCGAAGATGGGGAACTTGCCGCCGTGGGTTTCCCATTCCTCCACCACCTCGGCGAGCTGCCGCTTTTCCATCACGTGGCGGTCTTCCGCGATGCGGATGAAGACAACGCGGTCGAGCAATCGTTGCACGACTTCGTTCAATTGCTTGGCGGTAAGCGCGGGATTGCGCTTGTGAATGTCCTTGGCCAGTTCCTCGCGCCAGCCGGTCATCTCGTCGAGGAAAACATCGTCCACCTGCTTGCGCAGGTGCGGCGCGCGGCGGGCCTTGGGCAAAAGCGCGTCAAGCGATCCGGCGGCCACACGTTCCTTGGAATATTCCCAGAGCTTCTCGAGGCTGGAGAGATAATCGCCGTACTTCAGATCGAGCAGCAAACCCTCGTCGGGGTTGCGCTCATCCGGTTGCCGGGAAGCGTCGTAGAACCGGAATTCCACGAAGTCAGTGAGAATCACGAAGAAGACTTGCCGGGTGTTCCAGACGTAGCCCTTGGCCTGCAAGATATGGTGGGGATTGCTTAGGGCTTCGGAGGGCGCTTTGGCCTCCACAAAAAACTTGGTTTGTCCGCCGATGCGGAAATTGTAGTCGGGCCGCCCGGTAGTCTCGCTCTCGCCGCGCTCGACGATCACTTCGCGCCGGTGATGCGCGAGGCCGGCCTCGTTCTCCACGTCCCAGCCCAGCGCTTTGAAAAGCGGCGTGACGAAGTCAACGCGCGCCTGGGCCTCGAGATAATCACCAGAAAGGTAGTAGTCCTTCTCAGCCTGGAATTTGCCGATGAGCTTTTGCAATTTCTCTGAGAATTCCTGAAACGAGGCGGACAAGGTGCAACTCCGTTCTCCAGAAAACTGAGTGACAGAAGTGTAATTCGAGCGGGGGAATGATTCAAGAAGAGGTTTGTGCGAGCGCCTGACACCCGGCGCCTGCCCTTCCGCCTCCTGCACTTTCTTCTTGACAGGAGAACTGACACGTAGTAGCCTATGTTAGTGGTCCCATGAGAAGACTTGCCAGCGAGCGCGCGAAGGGGGTTGCAAATCGGCGCGGCGGCAGAGGAAAATGCGCAGAAAACAGAAAAAAGATACTAAATAGTGGGAACGAACCTAAGAATGTGATGAAAACAAAGGAGTTATCGTTTTCAGGGGCCAAAAACGAACTGGCTTTTGAGTGCAAACGAACCCCAATCAAAGCCAAAAAAGTGGCCAAAAACCCGCCCATTGTGCGGCATTGAACCCCGAATTCGGCGCGAGGAATCCAGCCTGGGCTAGGCAGGGAAGCCGAAAAGCAGGCCTTCATGAACTCGTCCCACTTGGATATCGAGCAGCGTGTTGGGCGGGAGGTTCGAGCCGGGCAGGACAATCTTCAGGTAATTGCTGCTGAGCGCCAGGCGCTCACTGGTTTCGGATTCGTCGAGCGTGACGACCGAGAGCTTACGGCCGACTTGTGCTTGAAGAAAAGTCTGGCGCTTGCGAGTGAGCAAAGAGCGGATTTCCTGGGCGCGCTCGCGGGCCACCCGGCCGTTCACCTGGTGCGGTGAGGCTGCGGCGGGCGTGTGTGGCCGAGCTGAATACGGGAAAATGTGCAGATAGGTGAAGGGCAGTGATTCGATGAAGGCGGCGCTCGTGGCGTGGTCCTGGTCCGTCTCGCCGGGGAAGCCGACCATCACGTCCGCGCCGATGCCGGCGTTGGGGATGCGCTCGCGGATGGCAAGGATACGCTCGGCGTATTGTGCGGGCCAGTATCTCCTGTTCATCAGACGGAGAATCCCGCTGCACCCGCTCTGTAATGGGATGTGGAAGTGCTGCGCCATGCGTGGCTCTTCGGCCACCAGCCGGATGAGCGCGGAGCTGACGTCCATCGGCTCAATGGAGCTTATGCGCAGGCGCGCGATGGCAGTCTCCTCCAACAACCTCTCGAGAAGACTGAGAAAAGTAATGCCACGGTCAATGTCGCGCCCATAGCTTCCCAGGTTGATCCCGGAAAGAACTATTTCCTTGTATGCTCTCTGCTCCAATTCGCGGACCTGCTCGACAACCCGCGCGGGGGCGAGGCTGCGGCTGCGGCCACGGACGGATGGAATCACGCAAAAGGCGCAACGCGCGTTGCAGCCGTCCTGAATCTTGAGCGTGGGACGAGTGCGGTCGTCCGGGAATACGGGAGCAAAGTGGAATTCGTCGGCAATCTCTCCCACCAGGACAGTCGGTGGTTCTCCCTCCGGAAAATGATAACGCTCTGCCGTCCCATTGGAACTCGCTGCCCTGGCTCCAGGTTGCTGAATTTGCACCAACTGGCTTCGTCCCAGGGCTTCTGACTTCCGGCTTCTCGCTCCTGACTCCTGATAACCGGGTTCACTCTCCGGCCCTCGGTCGCCGGTTTGCAGGCTCGACCTCAGCAGGTCCGCAATGAGGTGCTTGTGGGAATTCCCAACCACCCAGACGACACCGCCAAGTTGGGCGATTTCCGCCGGCGAACGCTGCGCATAACAGCCGGTGACCAGAATCCGGCACAGAGGGTTGGCCCGGTGGATGCGGCGGACCAGTTGCCGGGCTTCGGCATCCGCCCTGGCGGTGACGGTGCAGGTGTTCAGAATCGCCACTTGGCTGGCAGAAATCTCCTCTACCTCTTGGAGGCCCGATTCGAGCAACTGCTTCTTGATTGCAGCACCGTCCGCCTGGCTCGCGCGGCAACCGAAATTGAGAAGCTGGAATGTGGGCATGGCAAAAACCCATCAAGGCTAAGGGATGGTAGCTGAGCGCGGAAAGCTCTAGTCTGACTAGCGTCGCCGGCCGTTCTTCAGAGTGGCGTTAGAACGGCTTTTCTTGCAACGTGCTCGAGCTCCCAAATCGGACACACCCCACCCCGAGTTTGCCAGGCTGGAAGTGTTTGAGGTGAGATTAAGCCGGGCTGGCGGAGGTCCGCCGCTGCTGAAAACACTCCCGACAGTAGACCGGGCGCCCCTGAGTCGGCTTAAAGGGCACGGTCGTCTCTTTCCCACACTGGGTGCAGGTGGTCGTGGTTTCGGCCCGATGGTAGCTCTGCCCGCTCAGTACTTGACTCCGCTTTAACTTACAAGGCTTGCAACGTTTTGGCTCGTTCTTAAAACCCTTGTCAGCGAAGAAAAGCTGCTCCCCGGCAGTGAAAACGAACTCCGCGCCGCAGTCCATGCACTTCAGGACCCTATCCCGGTATTCCATAGCCGTACTCCCCCGCTCGAACAGGGCCCCACCCGTTATAAGTTGCGAAGTGGTTGAACACCGCGAGGCTTATGTGGTTCCCACTCTCCCGCTGCTTCTCGATCCCTAATCCTGTTCGTGTCTAGCCTTCTTGCGTGCCCTCTTACGAGCCAAGGCAGCCTTGACTCGCTTTTTCTCACCAGGTTTCAAGTAGAAAGAATGTCTTTTGATTTCCTTTATGATGTCTTCCTGCTGAACCTTACGTTTGAAGCGGCGAAGCGCGTTTTCCAAGGACTCTCCGTCCTGAAGTCTTACTTCAGCCAACCGATCCACACCCCCGTTTCGGATTAGAATAATGAGCCCACTATAATTGCGGTGGTTTGGCCATTCTTACCCATACGATCGACGTAAGTCAAGCGCAATTTCGTTTGCTTCAGCAGCGGGACGCCGCAAGCTCGCATCCACTCGGGCAACTCGCTGCACGAAGACGGCTAGACTCCGCTTTCACCTCCTGACGGGGACTGGGTGATTAGTTGTCGTCTCGAATAGGGCAGGGAAGAGAATAAGCATTTATGTGCGAGCAGTCTCTTGACCCTTTGAAGAGCTTATGTTACGGTCAGCCGCGAGGCTTTAGCAGGTTCCAGCAGAAGCCGAAGAGGCCCCGGCTAGACGGGGGCACAACTTGGCCCAGCTTCTGAAAAGCACAAATGCCAAGTTGAGCCAACTCCACGCGGGCGAGGACCCTGCCCCTACAATTTGTTGCAGGACGGGACATTCCCAGCATCCTGCCCGAACGCGCTCGCACGGCAAAGCACATGGCTGAATTAATCAAAGTAGAGCAAGCAAGACTGGGATTCCTGCTGGAATATGCGGTGCGCATGATTATTTCCGGCAAGGTCATTGCCTTTCCCACGGACACCTTTTACGGTCTGGGCGCTGATCCTTTCAACTTGGCTGCGGTGAGTGAGGTGTTCCGGATCAAACGGCGAATGGCTGACCGGCCCCTTCCCCTTTTGGTGGCCTCTATCGATCAAGCTGCGGATCTTACCCATGACCCGCCGCAGCTTTTCTTCACGCTGGCGAAGAGGTTCTGGCCTGGTCCCCTGACGCTCGTGGTGCCCGCCTCGCGTCAGATCCCGCTGAAAGTCACTGCCAACACCGGCAAGGTGGGGCTGCGGTGGCCGCGCGCGCTACTGGCCACGGCGCTGATTGAGGCTTGCGCGCGGCCTTTGACGGGAACCAGCGCCAACCTTTCGGAATTGGCCGGTTGCTCCACGGCGCAGGAAGTGGACAGGCAGATCGGCGATCTTCTGCCCCTCATCCTGGACGGAGGCCCCACAGAAGGACAGCTCGCCTCCACGGTGGTAGACTTGACGGGCGAGCGGGTGCGTATCGTTCGACCCGGCGGTGTATCGGAGTCTGAACTAAAGGAGTTCCTGGGCTGATTTACCTGCGTTTTCGCCAAGGAGTTTTCATCGGACTGCTGCTGGCCTTGTTTGTCCTCGTCTATGCGGAGAGGTCGCTTTATCTTGCCATCCGCGAACAAGCCGCACGAGATGAAGCAACGCCGGCCGATGCCCTCGTCATCTTCGGGGCCGCGGAGTATAACGGCGCGCCTTCCCCTGTTCTTAAGGCCCGCCTGGATCACGCCTTTGACCTCGAGGAGCACAGCCTCGCGCCGTTGGTCATCACCACCGGGGGCAGTGGAGGCGACCCGCAATATACGGAGGCCGGCGTGGGGCGTGACTACCTGATCCAGCAGGGTGTGGCCGAGGCCAAGATCCTGGTGGACATGCGCAGCCTGACCACCTATGAGAGTGTCAAAGCCGTAACGATCCTGCTCAGGCAGCGCCAAATGCACACTTGCATCGCGGTAAGCGATGGCTTCCATCTTTACCGAATCAAACTGATGTTTCGGTCTCTAGGTGTTACCGCCTACGCCTCACCGGCTCCCGACAGTCCCATCGAAGCCGATTCCTACTTGCGCACTCTGCACTCCCTGCGCGAAATGGTTATTACCACGTTGTGGTATGTTGGAATTCGGGACTAGAGTCCGGAGTCCCATTTGTAGAGCCGAACGGCGGATCAACCGTACCGGGTGCGGTCAAGGGGTCGAGTGTCGAGGGTCAAGGAGTTTCCGACCTCTCGACCTTGGACTCCTCGACCCTCGACTCAAGATGAGGCGCCGCAACGGACGAGGATTGTCTCCGGGTGGACGCAATGCTGCGGAGGCGCTGGCACACGAGGTTCAGGGCGGCAGCTTCGCAAGCTCCGCTGCCGCACTCCAAGGCAGCGGCCTGGACACATTGTCTGTAACCGCCGTTCCCCTCTTACCGTGACGAAGATTAACCCTTTTATTTTCTGCAACATTCCGGTTTCAACGGGCTAAGTACCTGTGTTTTCATAAAGATTCCGGCTTCGCCCAAAAGTTTTCCACAGCGGTCCTTTGTTTTCAACAACATTCCAGCTTCGCTCGTTCAAAAAAAGAATTCTTTTCGAATTGCCGCCCGGTGTGGAAAGTGGGGTAGCGCGGACCTCCATTTTTGAGGTCCGCGGCTCTTATCCGGTGACCGCCCTGTCGCACTCCAAGGCAGCGGCCTGGATAAACTGTCTCTGGTCGCCATTTCCCTCTTAGCGTGATGAATATTAACCCTTTTATTTTCTGCAACATTCCGGCTTTAACGGGCTAAGTACCTGTGTTTTCATAAACATTCCAGCTTCGCCCAAGAGTTTTCCACGGCGGTCCTTTGTTTTCAATAACATTCCAGCTTCGTTCGTTCAAAAAGAGAATTCTTCTCGAATTGCCGCCCGCAGTTGAAAGTAGCGCGGACCTCCGTTTTTGAGGTCCGCGGCCCTTATCCGGCGACCGCGCTGCCGCCTTCTGTTTGAGCCCCGTGAGCACCTTCCGCCGTGTACCATTTTGAATAGCGCCCCGTAACAAGCTTCAGAGCCGCGGACCTCAAAAGCGGAGGTCCGCGCTACAGCCTAAGCGGGCGCTTTTCCCCGCCAAGAGTCGGGTTGGGTTCTTGCGGGATGTTCCCCACCATAAACATACGCTAGTATTGTAGCTTACTAGCGGGCGTCTGTCTAGCACTAATTGTGGCATTTAGTTTTGGGGGCGCGGTGCCTCCATCTGCCGTGGCAACCGGCGCCTTGGAGTGCGTAGCGCAGAGTTTGTGCCTTTCAAACTCTGCGGCTCTTGATATGATAAACGTCCTCTCGCTGTTAACGTATAGGTTCGGCGACTGATGCTCCGAATTCCATGCAGGAAGACCGCTGCCGCCTTGAACCCGAATTCGGAAGTTAGCGTGGGTGCGATGTGCATCTTGTAGGGGCACAGCGCGCTGTGCCCCTACGCCCGGCCCCGCACTATTTTGTTCCTCCGGTATCTGCGTCAGACGGGCCTCGAATCAAGTGATTCGGCTCGAACGGCGGCTGCCAACTTCCGAATTCGGGTTGAACCTGGCTTTAGAGTCTGCGTCTTATTGCCAATTCGATTCTTACGCTGCTGATGCTCTGAGGCTATTGCTGCAAAGGGCCGTTGGACCCTGGCGGTCCCCTACTCCCCAGGAAGGGTGTTTCCCGTTCCCAATCCGCCTATACGCAACTGATCTCGCCTTCCCCCGCATTCAGTGATCAGGTGCACTTCTCCGCATAGGCCAAATTAACCGGCCAATCCTTTGAATCACGCCTCCAAAACCGTAGCTGTGAAGCGTTATTCTTCTCCAGTTGGGATTTTTCTCTTCAGGAGGAGGGACCCCGCTTCCGGCTCAGATCT
>Ga0116130_1001301_pt1 | contig 14442 bp, 14 predicted proteins | sample June2015DPH_17_5_FD_89733 | JGI IMG/M metagenome (GOLD analysis project Ga0116130, IMG submission 89733) | Peatland microbial communities from SPRUCE experiment site at the Marcell Experimental Forest, Minnesota, USA - June2015DPH_17_40 | ecosystem: Environmental > Terrestrial > Soil > Wetlands...
ATTATTTCTGTGTCACCCCGCTGGGGCTTCTTGATCTCTTTTATTTGACTTTACTACTAATCCTCCTAGCGGCGGACAGGTATGTCGCTGCTCTGCAGCTTTGCAAAGTCTCACATGCAATTTTTCCTTAGTCCCGGTAGGGATGGAAAACCTGTCCGCCGCCAGGCAGAATTGTCCGCCGCTAGGCGGAAGGATTTATAACAAATAGAAACCCCCTAGAATCAATTTTTTCTTAATCCCGAAGGGATGAAATTATTATAGCAAAATATCCATGAAAAAAATTCCGAACTCCGAGGGAGTGATATTACCTGTCCGCCGCTAGGCAGCATGTCCGCCGCCAGGCGGCCATATTCTCCCCCGCCCCCGCAAAAAATTAATTTCTAATGAATTTATTGGTTTAATAAAACCGCTAAATGTGGTATATTTACTTATATAAAAATTTTATTTTAAATTATTATAAAATTAATAATTTTACATCCCTAATCTAAAATAATGACCATAGAAGAATTTAAAAATAAATACGGCATTATCGGCAAAGCCAAAGAAATCAGGGAACTTGTCGATATTGTAATGCAGGTTGCTGTTTCGGACATTTCTGTACTTATTTACGGCGAGAGCGGGACAGGTAAAGAAATATTTGCAAAAGCTATTCATGAGTTTAGCCGCAGAGCCGGTAAACAGTTCCTCAGCATAAATTGCGGTGCAATACCCGAGGGTATTCTTGAAAGTGAACTCTTCGGGCATAAGAAAGGTTCCTTTACAGGCGCTTTTGATAACAGGAAAGGTTATTTTGAAATCGCCGATGAGGGAACTCTCTTTTTAGATGAAATAGGCGATATGCCCTTAACTACGCAGGTTAAACTGTTACGCGCAATAGAGACCAATGAATTCCTTAAACTCGGCTCGGAAACAGTTACTAAGGTCAACGTTCGTATTGTTGCGGCAACAAACAAAGACTTACAGCGCGAAGTTGAAGCGAAAAGATTCCGTGAAGACCTTTACTTCAGGTTAAAAGCTGTTACGCTGAGTATTCCGCCGTTAAGAAAAAGAAAATCCGATATTGAAGAATTAGCGCGTTTTTTTATTGCTGACTTTTCTGCTGAAAGCAAAATTGAAACCCCGGTATTAACTCAGGATGCAATTGAATATTTGAAAAATTATGATTGGCCCGGAAATATAAGAGAATTAAAAAATGCGGTTGAATCCGCTGTAGCATTAAATAAAAATGGAATTCTGGATGCTCAGGCATTTATCCAATTAATAAATATTAATAATGGGCAGAATGCTTCAAGAAATCTTCCAATATATCTGAATAGATCGCCTGAAGAATTGGATAGAGAATTAATGTACCGGGCTTTATTTGAAATAAAAAAAGATATAATGGAGCTTAAAGATATTATCTGCCGGCAGCACGTTATTATAGATGATTCTAAAACTAATCATGGTACCGAAGAAGTTCTCCCTCTTGAACAGTTAGAGAAGGAAGCAATAAAAAATGCTCTTGACCGGACTAAGGGCAATAAAAGAAATGCAGCAAAAATGCTGAAAATAAGCGAAAGAACTTTATATCGAAAGATTAAAGAATATGATTTATAATTCTGCCCGGCTTGGCGCGTCAGCCTCGCTGCCTGACTTAGGGCAGGCAAAATGCCTTGATTATAAGGGAATAAGTAAACTTCTGATTCATTTCGCACATCGTTTCTTAATTACCTTGTTTATAACTTACAGTCTGATTAATTTTACAGGGTGTTGTGCATATTCTTTTACCGGGGCTTCGGTGCCTAAGTATCTAAAGAGCATATCAATTCCCCAGGTTTTAGATCGCAGCGGTTCAGGCGAACCCGGTTTAGGAGAATTATTTACAAGTATATTAACTCAAAAATTTGTTGATGATAATACACTGCAGGTTGCAAATAAATCTAGTGCAGATGCGTCGTTAACTTGTATAGTTAGCTCTTTGAATGATGTGCCTTCCGTAGTTTCTGCCGGAGAAAACGTTACTACAAGAAGGATTACTATTACAATTCAGGCTGTTTTTAAGGATTTGGTTAAAAGGAAAACTGTCTTTGAAAAAAGTTATTCCGGTTATGGTGATTATGCTTCTACCAGCAGCATAAGTGAACGAAAAAGCGCTATTGAAGCCGCTATTGGTAATATTACAGATAATGTTTTGCTTGATACGGTTTCAGGCTGGTAAATAAAAATTTAAATTAAAGGTTTATAAATTAAATGGATAACGTGGTTCTTATTTCTTATTTTGTTTCGCTTTTCATTCTTTTTGTATTTGGCTTGCATGGTTTTATAATGATCTTTTATTATAACAAGTATAAAAATGTAAAAAACAATCCTAAAAATGATATCATTCCTGATTATAAAGTTACTATTCAACTCCCGTTATTTAATGAATTATATGTCGTTGAACGAATAATTAATACTGTTTGTGAAATTGATTACCCTAAAGAAAATATGGAGATTCAGGTTTTAGATGACTCCACTGATGAGACTGTACAGATTACGGCAAAGATTGTTGAGGAAAAAAGAAAAGAAGGATTTGATATAAAGCATATTAGAAGAAGCAATAGAGAAGGATTCAAAGCCGGTGCGCTTAAAGAGGGAATGAAAACTGCGAAAGGTGAATTTATTGCGATATTTGACGCTGACTTTATTCCCCAAAAAGAGTTTTTGAAAAAAACCCTTGGCTTCTTTACCGATGAAAAAGTTGGAATGGTACAGACCCGCTGGGAACATATAAACGGTGATTATTCAATCCTTACAAAAGCTCAGGCTTTAGCTCTTGACGGGCACTTTGTTATTGAACAAACAGTTAGAAATAAAGCGGGCTTCTTTATAAATTTTAACGGTACCGGCGGTGTTTGGAGAAAAAGTTGTATTATAGATGCCGGAAACTGGGACGGCACTACTTTAACGGAAGACCTTGATCTAAGTTATAGGGCGCAGCTTAACGGTTGGCGGTTTGTTTTCCTTAAAGATTTTACTTCTCCTGCAGAACTTCCTTCGGAAATAAATGCATTGAAATCCCAGCAGTTTAGATGGACAAAGGGCGCTATTGAAACTGCTAAGAAAATCCTTCCTTTGGTTTGGAAAGCAAAAATTCCGCTGCGTGTTAAATTGCAATCTACTTTCCACCTTTCAAATAATATTGTTTTCCCTTTTATCTTGCTTGCTGCAATATTAAACGTTCCTTTAACTTTTATTAAGAATAGCGGACCGCATCATGTTTACTTTGCGGTCATGTCGATATTTGTTTTAGCTTTTATCGGTACTTTCCTTTTTTACCTTTTTTCACAAAAAGATATTCGTGCCGACTGGCGTAAAAAGATAGTCCTTTTCCCTTTGTTCATGGCAGGCAGCATGGGCTTTGCGGTGAATAATTCACGTGCTGTTTTTGAAGGCTTAATGAACCGTAAAAGTGAATTTGTTAGAACTCCTAAGTTCAAGCTGGTTGATAATAAAGATTCGTTGATTGGCAAAAAATATACGACCAGGAAATTAGGATTTTCCGTCTACGTTGAATTAATTATGGCGATTTATTGCCTGATTGGTATTGCTGCATCAATATATTTCTTTGAACTGGCGGCTTTACCCTTCCAGCTTCTGTTTTTTATCGGTTTTTCATTTGTCTCTTTGACTTCCATTAAACATGCTTTTACAAAAGCGTAGGAAATAGTATTTGGCTAAGTCAACGGAAGAAATATTTACTGATAAAGTTAACCTGATTTACGAGTATAATAACAAATCTCCATTGTTTGTCAGGATGGCAAACACTGAAATTGAAAATAATAATATTGATCAGGCAGTATTTATTCTTGAAGAGGGGATAAAGATATATCCGCAATATGCCGCAGCTTATCTTCTTCTGGGTAAGGCTTATATTCTTTTAGGAAATTATTCCAACTCATTGAAGTATATAAAAAAGGGAAGCGATTTAATACACTCTAAAAAAACCTATGATTACTATCTTAAAGAATTAGAGAATATAAAAAAACAGCGTTCATTATTTCTCGGCAGTTCAAGAAATGTATTCCTGCCCGAAATTAATACTTCTCAGAATATTCATGATGAGGAATTATTAAAAGAAAAGACGTACAAATCCTCAAAATCTGTGGATGACAGCCTGGAGCAAATTGCAAAGGAAATGTTAAAAGCAAAGATTCCTGAAATGAGTGAAGGTGAAATTTCAACCGGGATGCTTTTGGATAATGGTGCCGGCGGCAGCTTGATTGTCACTGAAACATTAGCAAAAATATATATTACTCAGGGTGAACTTGCCGAAGCGATAGAAGTTTATAAAAAATTAATTAAAAAGAATCCGCAAAAAGAGGAATATTATAAGCAAAAGATTGATAAACTGAAATCAGAGCTTGAATTTTAGATTGCGAATTTTAAAGTTTTTTTTCCTCGCAAAAGCTTATCTGCTTTAATTTAGTATGAATCCGGAATTACCTCATAAAAAGCTTGAACGCCAATTTTATACCGGGGAATTATTAACAGTAGCAAAAGAACTTCTCGGTAAAATATTGGTTAAGAATGACGGCAAAATCATATTATCCGGTAAAATTGTTGAAGTTGAGGCTTATGACGGTTCTTTTGACGAGGCTGCCCACTCTTTTAAGGGCAAAACAAAAAGAAATGAAATTATGTTCGGCATAGGCGGATTTTTATATGTTTATTTTACCTATGGCGCTCATTTTTGCAGTAATGTAGTAACAGGAAAAGAAGGCGATGGTACTGCTGTTCTAATCAGGGCTATTGAACCGGTTATTGGCATAAATAGAATGATACGTAACAGGTTCGGAAGAGATTTGATAAAAGAGAAAGAAAAATATAATTTAACAAGCGGCCCCGGTAAAATTTGTCAGGCGCTGTCTATCACAAAAGATCATTATGGAATTGATCTTACAGGGAACAAAATATTCCTGCTTGATCAGCCAATATTAAATGACGGTCAAATTGTATTTTCCAAAAGAATCGGAATCAAAAAATCGGTTGATTTACCCTGGCGGCTTTATATAAAAGATAATCCATATATTTCAAGAAAATGATTATTCCTAAAAATCTTTTAATTGTTCGTACCGATAGAATCGGAGACGTAATTCTGTCGCTTCCACTGGCTGGAATTATTAAAAAACATTTCCCGGAGTGCAGGGTGACTTTTCTTCTAAAGGAATACACTAAATGCCTCGCAGAGGGTAATCCGTTTATTGATGAAATACTGGTACTTAAAGAAAGCAATGGCAAAATATTGCTGGATGATAATATTGACCTAATATCCAAGCATAAGTTTGATTCGGCTGTTGTAGTCTCTCCCTCATTTAGAACTGCACTTTTAATATTCTTATCCGGCATTAAATTTAAAATAGGAACAGGATACCGCTGGTATTCTATCCTTTTTAACAAGAAAATATTTGAACACAGAAAATACGGCGGGAAACATGAACTGGAATTTAATGTAAATTTATTGGCGCCTTTTGGAATAAAAGAGGCAATAAACTTTGAAAATGTAAAATTTAATTTTTCCGCCGGTGTTAAAAATAAAGCCTTAATTGAAAAAATTATTAAAGAGAACAAAATTTCCCTTCGTAATCCTATTATTATAATCCATCCCGGCAGCAGCGGAAGCGCTGTTGATTGGCCTGTGTATAGATTTAAGCAGCTTATCAACATCATTCTAAAGGAACTTGATACTACGGTAATTCTTACCGGGAATAATTCTGAGAAAGATTTATGCGAAGAATTAACGTTATCCGGCGAAGTAAAAAATTTTGCGGGTAAATTTGATTTAGCTGAATTAATTGCATTAATTGATGTATGTGATATTTTTATTTCTAATTCAACAGGACCGATTCATATTGCAGCAGCTCTTGGTAAATACACAATAGGCTTTTATCCGAAAATACCGGCATGTTCTCCGAAAAGATGGGGTCCTTATACAAAAAGAAGGACAATTTTTACGCCCTTAATTGAATGTTCAAATTGTACATTAAAACAATGTAAAAAATTTAATTGTATGGATAGCATAAAGCCTGAAGACGTTATTGCAAAAATAAAAAATGTAGGCAAAAGTATGCTTAAGGAAGGAGGGCTGAATGTTTAAGAATACTCTTGTGATCCTTCTGTTATTCATGTTTTCTTTTCTTGTCAATAGTCAAAATAAGAATGAATTTAGAAAAGTAGATAATAAAGCATTTAAAGTCGGTGAAAAATTAACATTTGATGTAAAATATGGATTTGTAACTGCCGGAATAGCAACTATGGCTATCCCGGGAATCAAAAAAATTTCCGGAAGGGACGCTTATAATATTACTTTTGATGTGAATTCTGTCCCAAGCTTTGATTGGATTTATAAAGTTAGAGATCACTATGAAACCTACATGGATGCGGATGGTCTCTTCCCGTGGCGGTTTGAACAGCATATTCGTGAAGGAAGTTATAGTAGGGATTTCTCGGCTTTTTTCGATCAACGGGATGGGAAAGCTAAAACAACTGAAGGTGAATATAAGATACCAAAGAATGTAAATGATATCGTTTCTGCTTTTTATTATGCAAGAACTTTGAATTTTTCAAAATTAAATGTCGGCGGAACAATTCGTCTTGAAAACTTTTATAAGGATTCGGTTTATACCTTAGATGTTAAATACCTCGGCAAAGAACAGGTTACTGTTGCTGCGGGCACATTTAATTGTATTATCGTAGAGCCTATCATTATAAAGGGAGGCCTTTTTAAGAGTGAAGGCAGCATTTATGTTTGGCTGTCTGATGATAATTTAAGAATTCCGGTGAAGGTAAAGACAAAAATAATTATCGGCTCAATTGATGCGGTTTTAACAGCCTATGAAGGGCTCAATGGCTACCCGTCATCAAAAGTCAAATAAGCAGTCTATGTTACACAAAAAATATTTACAATTGCCCCGACTTAAATCCGCCGCTTGGCGGATTTAAGCCGGTGTTTGGTAAAGCCAACTTTGGACTTTAGCCCAATGATTTACATTACTTATGAATGAATATAACAATAAACCCCCTTCAGAAGGGCATAAAGAAAACAATAACTTACTACCGGATAAAAAAGGCTTTCCCAAAATTTCACCGGTTTTAGCTGCATTTATCGGTCTGTTCGGCGGCTTTTTTTTATATCAGGTTGTTGGTGGATTCTTGACGTTAGCTATTTTCGGTTTTGATCTGCAAAATGCGCCTGTTAATAGTGTAAGATTAATGACTATTGCGGGTCAAATCCTTTTCATGCTTTTGCCTTCTCTTATTCTTGCTAAAGTATTTTATGAAGACGTCGGCTACATAATACGTTTCAAACTGCCAAATTGGGAAGAAATATTCCTTTTTACAATTGGACTTGCAATTTTAACTCCGCTGATGGAGTACTTCCTATCAATGCAAAATCATTTTTTTACTTTATGGTCGGCAAATTCAAATTTTATTCATACCATAAAATCATTTTTAGACAGGTTAAACGACCTTGTAGACAAAACCTATGGTAATTTACTTTCTGTAAATTCAGTCTTTGACGGGATATTAGTTGTTATAGTAGCTGCGGTTATTCCGGCTATATGTGAAGAGGTTATGTTTCGTGGTTTTATACAGAAAAGCTTTGAATATAAGTTGAAACCTTTTACAGCGGCTTTAATTACGGCAATTTTTTTCGGTTTATATCATTTTAATCCCTATGCTCTGATTCCGTTAATAGCGCTCGGCTTGTATTTCGGTTTCGCTGCATATATTAGCGGCTCTATCTTTGTCCCCATATCACTTCACTTTATTAATAACTTTATGGCGGTGATTTTTTATTTTATATTTGGTGATAATGATGTAATAAATACAGCCGTAAATAAAAGTTTTGATTTAGCATCTTCTTTAATGATATTTTGCGGGCTGTCGGCTTTGTTTGCCGGAACTATATTCTTCATTAAAAGATACTATTCCCATAAAATTAATTCTTAGGAGGAATTATGCCGGTTTGTCCAAATTGCGGTTATGAATATGTTGATGGTGTAACAATCTGCCTTGATTGCGGAGAAGCTTTGGTCAGTGAGAAGTTTTTCCTAAGGTCGGAAGAATGGGATGAGGGAAATTGGACTGTCATCTACACCTCGAACAAGGAATATGAAGTTGAAATGCTAAAGGATAATCTCGAAGGCGCTGGTATCCCGGTAACTGTTCTATCTCAGAAGGATAGAAATTTTCCTGCGCCGGGGGATTTCTCTGTTATAAAGCTGTTAGTTCACAAAGAGGATGTTCACAATGCTCTTAATTTTATTGAGCAAGTAAAAGGTCAATTGCCGGATCAGGAGGAAGAATAATAATGTCACCGGGAAATACGACTAAAAGGGTGCTGGTTTCTTTAATTGGTATCCCGGTAATATTAGTTCTCTGTTATCTTGGCAGTGTATATTTTTTTACTTTCGTTTTAGCAATTGCACTAATTTCTTTTTATGAATATTCATTGATTGTTAAAGCAAAAGGCGCACATACAAATATTTGGCTGGGGTTTTTGGGTATAATTTTTTTGCTGGTTAACCAGGTAGGGCACGTCTTTCATACTTATCCGTTTCTTGTAATTCTCTTATTGCTTTTATTATCGGTTGAATTATTCAGAAACAACGGCTCTGTTATTTTTAATATTGGTTCTACTTTGCTTGGCATTTTTTATATTGGATTGTTTGCAGGCTCTTTACTGGGTATAAGAGAATTTTATCCTTCAATCGGCGACTTGTATACACGGGGCGGCTGCTTAATAATTTCCATGTTTGTTGGAATATGGGTCTGCGATTCGGCTGCTTTCTTTGGAGGTTCTGCATTGGGAAAACATAAATTGTTTCCTCGCGTAAGTCCAAATAAAAGCTGGGAAGGTGCTGTTTTTGGCTTCCTATTTGCCGTTATATCAATAATATTATTAAAACCGGTAATTCTAAACTTTTTATCATGGACAGATATTATAGTCCTGGGAATTATTATTGGTACGGTTGGGCAAATTGGCGACCTGGTAGAATCTCTTATTAAAAGAGATGCGGGCGTTAAAGATTCATCCGGTTTAATCCCCGGGCACGGCGGCATATTCGACCGCTTTGATTCGATTCTTTTTACTGCACCGGTAATTTTACTTTATCTGAAATACTTTCTGCAATAACTTATTCAACACATTAATCGTATTTGATTCGGGATATTTTTAATAATGAGTAACACTAATAAAATAAGCGTAATTACATTAGGTTGTTCAAAAAATACGGTCGATTCCGAAAGATTAATGAATCAGATACGGCTTAATAATTTTAATTTGATAGATAATCCAAATAATGCGAATACAATTATAATTAACACTTGCGGATTTATTGAAGCCGCTAAAGAAGAATCAATTAATACGATTTTGAATGTTGTAGCCCTAAAGAAAGAAGGGAAAATTCAGAAAGTTATTGTTGCCGGCTGCTTGTCTGAAAGATATAAAAGTGACCTTGAAAAAGAAATTCCTGAAGTGGATGCGTTTTTTGGTTCGGAAAACTACGAAGGAATAATTAATGCTCTGGGCGGCGAATTGAAATATGAGCTGCTTGGCGAACGATTTCTTACTACTCCTTCTCATACTGCATATTTAAAAATATCGGAGGGCTGTGATCATCCATGCTCCTTTTGTTCTATCCCTATTATGAGGGGGAAGCATAGGTCTGTTCCTATGGAAAATTTAATCCGGGAAGCCGAATTTCTTGCCGGGAATAATGTAAAGGAAATTATCCTTATTGCTCAGGATACTACCGATTACGGAAAAGACATTTACGGACGAAAAACCCTGTCAACTTTGTTGAATAAGCTTAGTGAAATTGAAGGAATAAAATGGATAAGATTAATGTATGCATATCCTTCACAATTTCCCGATGACCTTATAGACACAATTGCGGGTAATCCGAAAATATGTAAATATGTGGATATTCCTTTACAGCATATTTCGGATAATGTTTTGAAGTCTATGAGGCGGGGTGTAACAGGTCAACGGACAAGAGAGTTATTATTTAAATTACGAAATAAAATTCCGGATATTACTCTAAGAACAACATTTATAACAGGCTATCCCAATGAGACCGGGAAGGAGTTTGAAGAGTTATGCGAATTTGTGAGAGAGATTAGATTTGACCGTATCGGAGTTTTTACTTTTTCAATGGAAGAAAATACATCCGGCTTTATATTAGGCGATCCGGTTTCTGAAAAAATTAAACGGAGACGTAAAGACATATTGATGGAAATCCAAAAAGAGATTTCCACGGAAAGAAACAAAGACTTTATTGGTAAACAACTTAAGGTGTTGGTTGAAAGAATCGAAGGAAAATTTTTTGTAGCCCGCTCATTTAGAGACGCGCCTGAAGTTGATGGGGAAGTTTTAATTCCCTTTAATGGATATGATGTTGAAGGAGGGAACTTTTATGATGTTGAAATTACCGGTGCAAATGAGTATGATTTGTTTGCAAAACTAATTAATAACTAAAGTTTTATAAATTTCAAAACATGTTCGGCTTTTGCCAAAATGACATGAAAATTGTAGCTTGCTAATCGCTTTAACCTCGGAGCTTGCTAATCGCTTTAACCTCGGAGGTTTAATAAAATTTGTAATAACTACGTAACTTCAGTTAGTAACTTAAACTTTTATTTATGATTTTAACTGTAACAATAAACCCGCTGCTTGAAAGAAGATTTTTATTTGAGAAGATATCAATTGGCTGTGAAAACAGGGGCGGTAAGGAAAAATTAAGCGCCGGCGGAAAAGGCATTAATGTAAGCAGACAGCTAAATTGCCTTAATATGGATAATGTTTCTCTTACATTCTTAGGGGGGACTAATGGTAAAATCCTTAGAGAAATATTGATAAAAGAGAGGATAAAAACAGTTCCTATACGGGTACAAAATGAAACGAGAGAAGCAATAGTCGTTATTGATGAATCAGCGGGAAAGGTTACTACTTTCTTCGGCTCAAATTCTCAAATTTCATCTGATGAAGTAAACGAATATTTAAAAAAACTGGAAAAAATGATTGAAAATTGTGAAATGGTAGTCTTTTCCGGCAGCTCTTCTTGCAAAGAAACCGATATTATTTTCCCGTTTGGAATAGAAACCGCAAATAAGTATGATAAAATTTCTATTTGCGATACCTATGGCAGTCATCTTAAAGATTGTATTGAAAAGGCGCCTACAATAATTCATAATAATGTATCGGAAATTGAAAAATCTCTGAATATTTCATTGAATTCTGAAAAAGAAAAAATTGCATTCCTGAACTATCTTTACAGTAAGGGTGTTAAACAGTCATTCCTGACAAATGGTGAGTTAACAGCTTATGCGGCAAATTTCGATTTCCTTTATGAAATTGAAGCGCCTAATGTAAAAAACGTTGATTCTACCGGAAGCGGAGACGGATTTGTTGCAGGCATTGCATACTCCTTGCATAATGATTTAACTTTTGAAGAAGGGTTAGCCTTTGCTGCATCAATAGGCGCTTTAAATGCCGGGCGTTTGGAAGTCTGCAGTATTATGATAAATGAAATTGAAAAATTTAAAATGTCAATTAGGATTTCCCCGGTCGGTAAAAAAATGAAAACACTTGATGTTACACCGTGTTAAATATTCTTTTATCCTTTGCTTCATTTTAAGCTCTTATACTTTTTCTCAATCGGTTGAATCTCTTCAAATAAAGGGAAGTAAGATTTTTACGGAAGAAGAAATAATAGCATGGAGTAATGTCAAAAAGGGAGATAAATTCTACCCGGGTTTAATTGATTCTATTAAATCCAGGTTAGCGCTTCAATTCGGAAATTATGGTTATTTCCATAGTTCGTTTGAAAAGACGCGCATAAGTTTTACACCGGATTCACTCCACCTCAATTTAGAAATTACGGTTGATGAAGGCGAGCCAACCTATATTAAGAAAATTTTTTATTCCGGTCTTGATTCTCTGTCTTCAACAAATATTATCCCTTTCTTCGGCTTTATGGAAGGCAGTATCTTTAACAAGTACGACCTGGAAGAAAATATCTCTAAATCTTTATCCTATTTTGAAAACAATGGTTATCCGTTTGCAAAGATTAAGGTTTCATCTGTTTATTTTTATTCCGACTCTGCAAACGGCGAATACTTTGCTGAATTACATCTTAACTTTAGCAGGGAAATTTTAAGCAAAATTGACCGGGTTGAAATAAATGGAAATGCTTCTACTAAAGATTATGTGATTTTGAGAGAATTACAGATAAGACCGGGAGAAGAATATTCTCAAGAAACAATTGACGGCTTTGCTGCAAAACTGAACCGGCTTGGATTTTTTGATCCCGTAGGTGCGCCGGATTTCTTCATTGACTCAAAAAATGAAGGAGTACTAAGGATAAACGTTAAAGAAAAAATAACAAATAGTTTTGACGGTATTGTCGGGTATGTTCCGGGTACAGGCTCTAATCAAAGTGGATATTTAACCGGTTTGGTCAATGTTAGTATGAAAAATTTATTCGGTACTGGCAGGGCTGCCTCAATAAATTGGCAGCAATACAGCCAGTCTTCACAGGACCTTGAATTGAAATATCTTGAACCATGGTTATTTAATTACCCTTTTAATTTTACGGCTGATTTATTTCAGCGGAAGCAGGATAGCACTTACATACAGCGTAAGTTTGAAGGCTCTATTGAATACTTAGCGTCTGATAATTTGTCTGCCGCATTTACTTTTTCCACTGAATTGGTAATTCCATCTCAGGCTGATTCTTTAGTATTTACGGTTTTTAACTCCGGTTCGGTATCAACGGGGTTTAATGTTAAGGTTGATACCAGGGATGATCCGTATTCTCCGACAAGAGGATTACTTTTTATTACTTCTTATTCCTTTAGCAGAAAGAAAATCTATGGCCCGCAGCAATTTATTACATCCGGTATTTCAACTAATGAAAATCTGCAAAGATTCACGCTTGATCTTGATTTATTCTATAAACTCTTTAACAGGCAAATTGCCGCACTGGGAGTTCATGGAAGAGAGTTACAGGCTTCTTTCTATGAAGCAAGCGATCTGTTCCGGCTCGGCGGCGCTAACTCTCTTAGGGGCTATCTCGAAGATCAGTTCCTCGGGAACAGGGTTGCTTGGACAAATTTTGAATACAGGCTGCTGCTTACAAACAGGACATTCGGATTTCTTTTCTTTGATACCGGGTATTATCTTAGGAGCGCTGAACCGCTAAGCAATATTGAAACTACCGAAGGCTTTAAACTTGGATACGGATTAGGCTTTAATGTTGAAACAAGCCTCGGGGTTCTTAAAGTAAGTTTTGCTTTAGCGCAGGGCGATACATTTGCTAACGGTAAAATTCATTTTGGAATTGTAGATGAGTTTTAGTGAGAATATGACTAAATTAATTGCCGTTTTTAAAATTACCCGCCCGGTAAATTTAATTATTACGTTTATTTCAATTGTTATTGCGGCTGTAATTTGTTCCTACGGAGTATTTGCGGCGGATAAAGTAATTTTTGCAGCCGCATCGGGGGCATTAGCTGCCGCCGCTGGAAATATTATTAATGATTTATTTGATATTGAAATTGATAGAATAAACCGTCCTGACCGTCCTTTACCCTCAAATAAATTAACGCGCCGCGAAGCAGTTTCTCTTTTTGTCCTTTTTTCGTTTTTATCTTTAACTCTTTCTTATTTTATAAATAGGCTGGCTTTTATAATTGATGCCTCTGCTTTATTTTTACTCTTTTTTTATTCATTCAGGGTGAAGCGGATTGTCTTACTTGGAAATTTTGTTGTTGCGTTTTTAACGGGCTTAGCATTTATTTATGGCGGTGTTTCTGTAGATAATTTAAAATATGCAATTATACCGGCTGTGTTTGCGTTTTTAATAAATTTTATAAGAGAGATAGTTAAGGATATGGAGGATATTGAAGGTGATAAGTCCGCCGGTATCTTTTCGTTTCCTCTTTTATATGGTTTTAAAAGCGCAAGAAGAGTTATTACTGTATTTACTTTACTATTAATTGCAGCGACATTCATTCCGTTCTTATCTGAATTTTATAAAATAGAATATTTCATAGTAGTTATGGCTTTGGTTAATCCAATACTTATATATTCTTTAAACTCTCTTTTTAAAGACGATAAGAAAAAAAACTTGATTAAAATTAGTTTTATGCTGAAGTTAGATATGCTGTTTGGACTAATAGCAATTTATTTGGGTAAATAATCCGGATGCAAATATTGATGAAGAATTTTGATAATTCATTCCTGTCGGATAAAATTAAATTGATAGCCGGGGTTGATGAAGTGGGCAGAGGACCGCTTGCCGGTCCGGTTGTAAGCGCTGCGGTAATTTTTGATGAGCATGTTTTTATAGAGGGAATAAACGATTCTAAAAAATTAACTGCAAAAGAAAGAGAAGAGCTTTTCCCGCTGATACTTAA
>Ga0116130_1001305_pt1 | contig 14429 bp, 15 predicted proteins | sample June2015DPH_17_5_FD_89733 | JGI IMG/M metagenome (GOLD analysis project Ga0116130, IMG submission 89733) | Peatland microbial communities from SPRUCE experiment site at the Marcell Experimental Forest, Minnesota, USA - June2015DPH_17_40 | ecosystem: Environmental > Terrestrial > Soil > Wetlands...
CCGTCGCGCGCCGTGATGGGGCATCGACGCACCGGAATCTTCTGCCGACCCGACTGCTCGGCGGCGCGGCGCGCGGATCCAGCAAAGATGCTGATCTTCGCGGATGCCAAGTGCGCGGGACACGCCGGGCTGAGGGCATGCAAGCTGTGCAAGCCTGCGTGAATCAGGCCGGCTGAGAAAGAAAAAGAGCGGCGCCGAATGCGGCACCGCCCTTTTCGGCCGATCTCGCTGTCCGATTACTCGGTTTCCGACTGCGATTTGAGCTGTTGAATCTGCTGACGCTGATTCTCGATTTCTTGCTGTTGCTGCTGCACCTGCTGCTGGGTCTGTGCGTTGGCGTTTTCCTGATTCTGCATCGAATTGCCGACTACATAGCCCGTACCACCGCCCAGAACACCGCCGATCAGGGCACCCGCGAGAGGATGGCCGACAGCCGCCCCGATAAGCGCACCGCCACCTGCGCCCAACGCCGTGCCGCCGAGGGTGCCTTCTTCACGAGTCGAGAGCGGCTGCCCCGAGCATCCTGCAAGAACGAGCGTTCCCGCCAGCGCCAAACTCATGATTATTCCAACACTTTTGCGCATAATGAGAATCTCCATCGTCCAATAATTGATACGTCAGCCGAGCTATTCGGTTTCCTGCTGTGCCTTCAATTGCTGAATCTGCTGACGCTGTTGTTCCATTTCCTGTTGCTGTTGCTGGATCTGCGCCTGGGTCTGCTGGTTGGCGTTCTGATCGTTCTGCATCGCGTTGCCGACCGCGAAGCCTGTAACTCCTCCGAGTCCGGCGCCGATTGCAGCGCCTGCCAGCGGTGCGCCGACCGCGGCGCCAATAATCGCGCCGGCGGCCGCGCCGATTCCCGCACCGCCCAGAGTGCCTTCCTCACGCGTGGACATCGGCGACCCGGAGCATCCGGCGGCAAGGAAAAGCGCGGCAACGGCGAACGTACCTGTCGCAATTGCATGTTTGCGCATAATCCTTCTCAGCCCGCTATTCGGTCTCGCTCTGACTCTTCAATTTCTGAATCTGCTGTTGCTGATTTTGGATCTGCTTTTGCTGCGATTGAATTTGCGTCTGGGTTTGAGCGTTGGCGTTTTCCTGATTCTGCATCTCGTTGCCGACCACGTATCCGCCAAGTGCGCCGATGCCGCCGCCGATTGCCGCACCCGCCAACGGGTTACCTACAGCGGCACCTATGATCGCGCCGGTTGCGGCTCCGAGTCCCGTGCCGATGAACGTGCCCTTCTCACGTGTCGAGAGTGGCTCTCCCGAGCATCCCATGACCGCCACGATCGCAATCGCCACGAGCAGACCTTTAATTATCGACGCCACATTTGTCCGCACGAGCTTCCTCCTTCCACAGGGAGCAGTTTGTTTTCATGCCTGCCAAGGGCTGCGGCATTCCCCGCCAACAGCGGGCGAGTTCATTTGGCCGTCGCTAGTTTTCTACCTTCTGCGTGGGCGATCAACCACTTCCGACATGGAGTTTAGCATGGAATTCCTACCCATGTCCGAAATTGTCGCGCGTTATAAACGAATATTCATCTTCTCCGGTTGCCGCAAGGGTTATGGCATCGCGGCAAAAATCCGGGTCGGCCCGCCGGTCCCGCTGCCGATTTTCATAGGGATGCAGAATACCGTCGCGCCCCTGGCCGGCAATTTTTCCGCGTTGGCCAGGTTTTCGAAGCCGGGCTTGTTCGCGCCGAGCCAGAGCCGATGCACCGGGAAATCCTTCGAGTTGCCGGGATCCATGCTCGCGGTATCGATCGCAATTGCCACGACGTGTCGGTTCTTCAAAATAAAATCCACGGCCTCGGCCGAATAGCCCGGAAAGTGCAGGCCGGCAACGTCGCCGGGCTTGTCGGTGCCCATGTAGCGTTTTTTGTCGGGCCAATATTTGCCCCATCCCGAGCGCGCGACGACGATCGCACCGTCGGGAATCCGGCCGTTAGCGGCTTCGTATGCCTTGATGTCATCGACGCTGAGCATCGCGTCGGGGTCCTTGGCGGCGCGCGCGGAAAAATCGATCACCGCGGCGGGTCCGATGCAATCGGTGAGCGGAACCTGGTCGAGCGTAATCCCATTGCGGTTGAAATGGCGCGGCGCATCGGTATGCGTGCCGCCGTGTTCGGGCGCCGCGTAATTTGCCGATGCGTAAAAGTAATGCTCAGGAGTATCGCCATTTTTCTCGAACTGATGGACGAAGCCCTTTTCGGTCGGCCAGTAGATGGTCCGGGAGTCGAAGGTGTAGGTGAGGTCGATAATTTTTGCAGTGTCAATCACTTCCGCAGCCAAGCCGACTCGCGCGACGCCGAGCGTGACCAGAGCGGCTGCGATCGTCGCACATTTCACGATTTTGATCATCGCTTTTTAACGGGACAATCATAGGTAAGACGCCTCCGCATTGGAACGTCAGATCGGATCTTGCCTCTCTCTATCGTTGTGGTCCAGTGACGGCTGTGACTACCGAATACTTCAAAGCCTGGAGAGGATGTTTGACGTTAGCGGGCGAATGGCGCAGATTCAGGCAACCTGAACCTGTGCGCTGTGTTCGGCGCAAGTCTATGACCGAAAAGCGTAGCCCAACTTCCGAAACCGAACTGGGAAAGCTGTCTGCTGGCGTCGTATCATCGGACGCCACGCTTTCCGCACACGAACACGATTGACTCGATATTGCGATCGGAGAGCAATCTCGCTGCGGCCACCGAGCCTGTCATGACTGTCGAACGCTGGATGGATCTCAGGTGCTACCCGTCGACACGCGCTGAGACGGTGCACGCCATTGGGGTGCTCGTACGCCGCTCGGCCAGCGCTGAACTCCAGATGACCTTCCGCCTCGACGGAGATATTCCCCGAATCCAGGTCTCTCCGCCGGGCATGCCGCGCATCGCTACACAGCTCTGGCGCCACACCTGCTTCGAGGCCTTCATCGCGGTGGAAGGGCAACCGGAGTACCACGAGTTCAACTTCGCGCCGTCGGGGGATTGGGCCGTCTACGCCTTTAGCGGCTATCGCAACGGCGGTCCTGTTGCGAACGAAATGATGCGCCCGCACATTGCCGTGCGCTCTACTGGCAGTCGGCTTGAGCTGGACACCCTTGTCCGGCTCGATGGCCTGTCTGCCATCCACCCGCGTGCTTCCCTCCGTATCGGGCTCTCGGCGGTCATCGAGGCGAGCGATGGGCTTTCGTACTGGGCGCTTCGCCATCCGGCCGACAAACCGGATTTTCATGATGCCGATGGATTCGCACTGCTAATAGAGCCGCCAGGCCCCGAGTCGTAGGTCCTCGATCCGGATCAGGCCGAAATGGGCCACGCCTGAACAGGTCGAAAGCGCGTGGTAGAGTGAAATTCTGATGAAGCACGCGCAACCACGAGGTCTCAGCCGGCGGCGCGTGGAGCAGCTTCTATCGGAAACGAAGCATGATCGTTCCGCCGGTAGCCGAATTGACGTTCTTTCCCGCCACTTCCTTGGACATTCCTACAAACCAAATCCGCTGATTGGATCGGCCGACACAGTCGAAGTGTTCACGGCTTCCCTCGATGGATTCGACTGTGTCACGTACATTGAAACAATTGTAGCGCTCGCCCGCGCTTCCAACGTTGATGACTTCACCGAGTGGCTGCGAAGGATTCGGTATGAACGAGGCCGCATTCAATGGGAACGGCGGAATCACTATATGACACTCTGGATTCGCAACAATGTACGCGAAGGGATAATCAGGCCGGTTTCAATGCCGACTGTCCCGATACTCAGCAGGGAACGCGTTCTGAATGTTGTACCTGGACTCGCTGCACAGCGGACTCGCGTCAAATGTGTACCGAAGCCGGCAGTACCACGGCTCGAACCGCATCTGCAAAGCGGTGACCTGATTTTTTTTGCGTCGACACGCAAGAATCTCGATGTGTTTCATGCTGGAATCATCGTGCGCGATGGCAAAAAAGTTTTCATGCGCCACGCGTCGCGCAGCCAGGGCTCTGTCGTGGAACAGGAATTGAGCGAGTTTCTGAAGGCAAATCGGATGGCTGGCGTCATTGTCGTGCGGCCGCAAGGGTGACGCGACGCATTGCAGTCAGTAGCTAAGATGACGCGGCGGGGTGGAGTGTGAACATCGTCCATCCAAAGGACTACTCGTCCGCAAGTATTCAACGACTCCTCGACGCTGCCGATTCCGATGTCCTCTTTCTCGGTGATCCGCGCGTAAACATCGAGCCCGGACCGCGCATGTTCGATCGAATGGCGCAGGTCATACGTGAAACCGGCGGCGGCTGGGTTTATGCCGACGCAGTAAGCCATCCTCGTATCGACTATCAAAGCGGGAGCATCCGCGACAGTTTCGACTTTGGCCCGGTAGTCGGTGTGTCGGTTCGGGCTGCGCGTCAGTCAGGAATCGACAGCACCTGGAAATGGGGAGGACTATACGACCTACGGTTAAGGATTTCGGAAAAACACGCTATCGTGCGGATTCCCGAACCGTTGTACAGCGCGTCGATGATTGATGCGCGGCCGACGGGTCAAAAGCAATTCGATTATGTGGATCCGCGCAATCGCGATTACCAAATCGAAATGGAGCGCATCGCGACGGCGCATCTCAAACGAATCGGCGCCTGGTTGCAGCCGCACTTCGAGAAAGTTCCAGCCGCAGCGGAAACATTTCCAGTAAAAGCCAGCGTCATGATCCCGGTCCGGAATCGCGAGCGGACAATTCTCGACGCCGTTCAAAGCGCCCTCGTCCAGAGCGCCGATTTCGAATTCAATGTGATCGTCGTTGATAACCATTCGACGGATCGCACGACAGAAATCCTGCGCGCTATTAGCGATTCGCGTGTTAAGCACATCGTTCCCGAAAGCCGGGACCTTGGAATCGGCGGGTGCTGGAACGAGGCGATTTACTCAAGGGAATGCGGACAATACGCCATCCAACTTGATTCTGACGACCTGTACATCAATGAAGGCGTCCTTCGCCGGATTGTTGCAGAAATTGAAGCCGGACCTTATGCGATGGTCATAGGCTCCTACACGATGGTCGATTTTTCCTTGAAAGAGATTCCGCCCGGTCTAATCGACCATCGCGAGTGGAGTCGCGAGAACGGAAGAAACAATGCACTCCGTGTCAATGGTCTCGGCGCGCCGCGCGCATTCAATACCTCGGTTTTGCGCCGTATCGGATTTCCGAATGTCAGCTATGGCGAGGATTACGCCGTAGCGTTGCGGATCAGCCGTGACTACGAGATCGCCCGGATCTACGAGTCCCTCTATCTTTGCCGCCGTTGGGAAGGCAATAGCGATAGCGCGCTGCCTCTCGAGGTTGCGAATCGATACGATCTGTACAAGGACTGGCTCCGAACTATCGAGATTCAGGTTCGGATGCGGGAATGATCCACGAAATAGAAGAACTGTTCAAACGGCAGGCGCGGGCATGGCCGCAGCTCGCGAAAGGCGTTGAAGGCCTTGCGCGGGCGAAGACACGGCCGGTACGGATCGATTGGTTCGACATCTTCATCCGTCACATTCCCCATCGTATGGCTAGCACAACGGCGTCGGTCGACCGGGAGTCGGTTGCGAAACGTCCCTGCTTCCTATGTGCGGGGAATCTGCCTTCGGAGGAAGAGGGTCTGCGGTTCGATGAGGACTTCACGATCTACTGCAATCCGTTTCCAATCGTGGATCATCACCTGACAATCGCTCACCGAGAACACGGCTTGCAGCGCATCGCTAACCAGTTCGGAAATATGCTCGACATTGCTGCAGCCCTCCCTGGATATTTCGTCGTCTATAACGGTCCGGAATGCGGAGCATCCGCACCAGACCACATGCACTTTCAGGCAGGCTCGCGACGATTGTTTCCGATCGAGAAGGACACCGCTGGACTGACTGGCGTCACTGTTCCAAATTACGGAAGAAATGTGTTCCTGCTTCGTGGGCGGGATCGATCTGCTTTGATCCATCGAATGGATCGTGCCATCGATCTGCTCGCGGAAACGACGGGCAAACGGGCAGAACCGCTGGTCAACATCGCGGTCTTTCATGAGAGAGGGGAGTGGGTCACATATCTGTTTCCGCGAGGAAAACACCGGCCAGAGGTCTTTCATAGGGGCGAACTGACGGTCAGTCCGGCATCGATTGATTTGTGTGGAATATTTGTCGTGCCGCTGGCACAGCATTTCGATAGAATCACGGGTGACGCCATCGCCGCAATTTTTCGAGAGGTCACTTTACCTGACGGTCAGTTTCAGGAAATCGCCGGCAAGCTGGAGAGTGAGCGTTGAACGTATTGGTAGGGCTGATCGAAGGACAATCCGCTGCCGAAGTCGAATTGACGGGTACGTTTACGGATACTTCCGGCAAGCCATACACCCCCGGGCGCTACAGATTTATTTCTGAAGTTACGCTCACTCCGTCGGATCTGGCATCGTGCGCGTTTGCGCTGAACGACGTCACGATCGGAATCGGATTTCATTGGGAACGCAAGGAGCGCCAGGTATTCCGCGGGGTTTTTCGCCTCATGAAACTAGAGGCCGGGCTGACGGTGATCAATGATGTTCCGCTCGAAGACTACGTCACGAGCGTGATTTCATCCGAGATGAGCGCGTTCTGTCCGCTCGAACTGCTGAAAGCTCACGCGGTGATTTCGCGCAGCTGGCTGTGGTTTCCTAAAGCAAATCCCTCTCGCTCCGGGAGAGGGCAGCGTCTCAATTCTCACGAAATCCTTCGCTGGTACGGCCGCGAAGCGCATCCGGATTTCGATGTGTGTGCCGACGACCACTGCCAGCGGTATCAGGGCATCACGAAAGCATTCTCTCCAGCCGCAGCCGAAGCGGTTCGCGCCACGGCCGGCGAGTTTCTCCGTTACAAGGGCACTATCTGCGACGCACGGTTTTCCAAATGCTGCGGCGGAATAACCGAGCGCTATGCGACCGCTTGGGAAGATGAAGATATTCCCTATCTTGAATCTATCTACGACGGTCCGGCGCAATCATGCTCTTACAGTCCTGAGACATGGATACGCTCAAGCCCGCCGGCTTACTGCAATGCGGACGATTCGGAGCTTCTCTCACGCGTTCTCCCGGGATTCGATCAGGAGACCCGAGATTTCTATCGCTGGCGGGTCGCGTACACGCCCGAAGAACTCGCCGATCTGATCAGATCCAGGCTTGGCGCGGATCTTGGTCCGATTCGCGACGTGCAGGCGCTCGCGCGCGGACCTTCAGGCCGAATATATCGGCTGAAGATCACCGGGGAACGCGACCACATCATCATCGGTAAAGAACTGGAAATTCGCCGCGCTTTATCGGGCACGCATCTTTACAGCTCTGCATTCGTCGTAGACAAAGAGTCTGGCCGCTTTCTCTTGAGAGGAGCCGGCTGGGGACACGGTGTCGGCCTATGCCAGATCGGCGCGGCAGTCATGGCAAATGAGGGCAAGACTTACACAGAAATCTTGCAGCATTACTATCGTGGGACCACTGTCACCGTTTGATGTCCGCGCCGCGCGCTCACCTGGTCAGGCGAGCCTAACCCACGATGCGGCGCCCGTTTTCCTCCGGGATGGAGAACGTAAAGGAATTCCTGCTTTGACAATCTGAATAAACGTTCAGGAAATTGTTCCGCGCTGTTCGCGCAGGCTTTGCTCGCTGCTCGCGTTCCTTGAAGACGATGATCGCAACGACTCAGCCCTCATTTGCGACTGTATCGAGCAGCTCTGATTCGACGTCTTAATAAGTGAGGTAAATGAAAATGAGGCGCAAAATTTTGATGTCATTGGGCGCGCCTCTTCTAGCGCTTGGAATGTTGGCGCTTCAAGGGTGCTACGGCTTGGCTCCCGGATACGGCTACGGTGGCGGATACGGACCTCGTGCATATTCCGGCATCGGCTTGGGTCCGTCGTACGCGTATGGCGGCGGACACCCTGTGTATGAACCTGCTCTTTGGGGCGGGAATGGCGGATGGGGCGGTGGCCATGATTGGAATCACGGCTTCTATGCCGACCGTGGCTTGAATCATGGCGTCTATGGCGGCGCACATGCGTTCGCCGGCGGACATAATGTCGGTGGCAATGCACGCGCTGGTGGTCGTTCATTCGGTGGTGGTCGTTCGGTCGGTGGCAATGGCCGTGCATCTGCAGCGCATGCGGGTGGTGGACACGGAGGCGGCGGACATGAGAGCGGTCACGGTCGCGGTTGACCATTGGGAATGACGCGCTCAATGGTCTTCTAAATCACGCGCCGATGCCTGACTCGGCGCGTGATTATATCTGCGCGTTGAGCTCAGCGAAGCTGGCCGCATGAGGGATCGGCACCATGAAGTTGCGCCGCGCGTAGCCGACCGACCCTTCAACCTTGCGCTTGTGTGTTGCCCTCATAAATCACCGCCGCCGTAGAGACGGTCAGAAGTGAGGACACGTGGCCGGCAGCTTCGCGGAGTCGATGCCTTCGCACTTCATATTGTTCACCGTCAAGTTGCCCTCGGCGTCAAGCTTCACCGTCCAGACAGTGTCGTAGTCGGTACTCGGCCAAGCGGGCGCCTGTGGGCAGGGGCTGGGCACCTGTGAGCAGGTGTTGGGCGGGAAATAGCTCGAGATCAACGAATTTACCATCGGCTGGATGAATTGATACGACCACCCCAATAGCACGGTCTGATTGGAAAGGCCGGGGCTGGTGACGTCTGTGAGGTGAGTACCGAAGAAAAAATCGCTGGATTCCTGGCACGCATTCTCGTCGGAGAGATTGAAGCTCGCGGCCAGATCAAAGGGCAGGTTATTGGCGATTGCATATGGTTCGACAGTCAATGGCGGCGCAACACCCGACCACGAGAAACCCTCTGTGCCTAGGCTGGTCTGAGCGGGGTCGCTCGAATAGACCACGCCGGGGTTGACTTTGCCGCGCAGCGCGTTCGGGAGATCCAGCGCGCGCCATTGCCCCGCGCAGACATAGTTGCCGTCGCTCCAATATGGCAGCGGATGCGCGTCTGCGTGCCGAACTATGTAAAGGGTCTCGTTGGTGTTGATTCCCTGGGGAACCACGGCGTGGTCATCGCCGCCGGTCACGTCAAGGCTAAAAGGCGCCTGTCCCGTGCATTGAGTGCCGATCTTCGGCTTCGGCGCGGGCAGCGCAGGGTATTTCGAACCCGGGTTTACATGGCTGTTGTAGGTGATCAAGCGCGGGATTCCCGACGGCGTGATCGAGATCGCATAAATATAGTTCGGCCCTTGATAGCTCGCCGGAAGACTCAGGTTATAATCTTCGATATCGTTGATATTTGCCAGCAGCGCCTTGGTGGTCTCCCAAGGCGCTGAGAAGACATAAAAGCCCGGTACTTCTGCCGTGACAATACCGGCTACCAGGGTTTCGTTGTTGTCTTCCTGATCGTTGAAATCGAGACCCTGGCAATTCGGGCAGTATGCTGTCGGCGTAGCAACTCCGGTCGGTACCGACCCTGGCGCATACGATACATTGAGTGGGTAGCTGTTGCCGGTATATGGGAAATATTCGGGAGGGAGCACGCTGGACAGAGTGATCTGGTTGAGAAGGGCGAACTGCTGAATGGTCTCAGGCGCCGCCATATCGGGGTAATTGCTGGGGGTTTGCAAATGGGTCATCGGTTCGAGCACATAGATGCCGGTTACATTCTTGCTCCCCAGTACGCGCCGTCGCAGGAACGTGGCCATCCGGAGCGACCGCTGTAGACCCCGATTGGTGAGGTTTGCCGTGGCTGGATTGAGGTCCCCGGGAGCTTGGTAAGCCAAATCCTCGCTTACCACGAAGATCAGGTTGAGGTTGTCGGCGCTCAGCGGAGCGGGAGTTGACGCCGCTGTTGCATTGGCACCGAATGAGCCGCCGAATCCTGCGAGCAGCGTCAGGGCAAGGACCAGGAACAGCGGCCGTACAATGGTAATGTTATTCAACTGCACGAACTCCTTTGTCATCGGAAGTGGAAACAAATAGTTACTTTACGCGCGTGGAGACACCGTCTCAAACGAGTGCAAGCACGAAGTCAACGCCGCCGCGCGCTCCCATATCTTCTGTGACCCGATGAGCCGGAAGGCCGGATCTTGGGAGAGGCGCTCGGCGTCGTTGACATCCTCATACCCCGCCAATCGGCTCTATATCGACTGCCGCAGCAGATCGGCCAGCGGCAACTGGGTGTTCTTGCCCCGGCGCGAATCGGTCAAGTGCCGCTGCATGAGCGCGCTCAAGCCCAGACGTTCGTCAAGCTCGCGCGCCAGAATCAAACCACCATCGGAAGTCACTCGCGCACCCTGGAAATCGACCCTCAACGAGTTCGAGCGCTTTAATTTGTCGAGCCGTACGCAGATGCGGCGCTTCACGCCCCAAGCGGGGCAACAGGTTTTCTCTTGCTCCCGCGCCAGCCGCGCGCACGGCCCTTTGACTAGTCTATTTGGTATCAGCGAAATACTTCCGATTGAGGCTGTTCGTGTACCCATCTTCGCTTAGTTTGAGCAGTTCTTCATCGATCGCCCTGCGAATCGGGCTGTTCAACGGCAGAGCAAATCCGTATTGCCGGGGCTCGAACACAGAGCCAACCTCGTTGAGCTGCAGCTCGGGATGCTGTTTGTTGTAGTATCGCAAGATGGGCGAATCGTACACGATCGCATCAATCCGGCGCTCCGTGAGCGCCTGAACGGCGCCCTGGAGGGCGTCAAAAGTCTGCGTGTCAAGCCCTGCGGATTCGCAGTAGGCCTCGCCGGTGCTGCCCGCGATGCTACCCACCTTTTTTCCCGCTAAATCCTGAAAGCTGACTATATGACCGCGGATTTTGTCGATCGTCATCACACTGGTCATACTCGATGTGATGTAAGCGATCGCGATCACGCCGGACGCCAGAAAGATCCCTGCCAGCAAGTGGCCGATAGGTCCGGGTATCAAACGTTTGTGAGATGAACTGCCGGCCGCGGACGTCGACATGACGTGATAGAATGATTCCGCCAATCCGCTCAGCCAGTCACGGGGAAATTCGGGGTCCAGTCTGCGGTCGAAAATCGCCAGTACAAGTGTCGCTACAATCATGGCGCCGAACGCGATGGCGAAGATTCGCATGTGGCCCCATTCATATAGGCCCCTGAAAAGTTCAGCAAGGCCGGCTCCCCGGTTGGAGTTGACCATCACCTGAAGGCCGGATTCAAAGTAGGGCTGGGAAAAATCTATTTTCTTGAGACGACTGCTGGTGATAAAAAGATCGGTCACCCCTACCTGCGCCTGACCTTCGCTCACCATGTCTATTAGTTGCGGCAGCGTTTTGGCTTCCACGTATTCGATCTTCCAGCCTTTCGCCGCCGCAATCGTTTCCCATAGCTCAATTGCAAAGCCGCCAAAGCCAGTCGAGGTTCTGGCGACGAACGGCGGGTCGACGTAAATGACCACTCTCAGCGGCGCCGCGTTCCCCGGCGAGGAGGTCGCCGCCCATGCCCCGCCCCTCAGGACCACAATCAAGACAACAATAAGTGCTTTCTTCATCGCTCTCTAATTTTATGCCAATTGGAATTTCAAAGGAGGCAATTTCGTAAGCCCGCGTCCTCCGACAATCTCATCCTGCCTCACTGGAACAGCTCGTTGTCGTCGATATCAATGAACACGCTGGTGAAACACCTTTTTTCATCTTTTACAAAATCGACAGCGCATTAGGTGCGCCTTCCGTGGGCCCTTCGCCGCAGCGCGCAATATCCGGCTGCTTTCCGTTAGGCGTTATCACTCGATGCGAGCATATTTAGCGCCGATTGACAGGACTGCGCTTCGCAAAGCGGTGGCGGGCGGCACAGTCGCCCGCCACCGTGTTCAGTATCGCTGGGTTGTCGCGGCCGTTACAACTCAATCATCGCCACCTCTATGACCGTGGCCATGACCGTCATCGTGATCAAGGTGGCGGCGCCGCGGACGGGGGAGATACGCAAACGAAGTTGGCCGCGTCTTTCGTGGCGCCGGTACCATTGTAGCGGGTCTGCTGCGGATAGGGGCAAATCGGGCGAGTTCCCCCGGTCGGAAAGTTCTGTGCAACGCGGGGATCGAACGGCGCACCGCGGGGAAACGGCGAAGAGGTATTGGTGTTCGCGGCGATAATTTTATCCGGCGCCTTGTCGTCCTCCACCCAGTTCGTAATCGCGGTCAGGACGTTGGCGCTGAAGCTGTCGGTCGCCGGCCCGCCGCCACAGTGCGCCATGTTCGGGATCATGAACAATCTGGCGAAGTCCTGCGCATGGCCACCCATCGCCAGGTTCACCTTGTTGTAATAGTTAATCAGGTCAACGCCCGAGAAGATGCCGTCATTTACCGAGTCGTACATGATCATCTTGCCGCGATGGCGGAACGGGAAAAGGAATGGGGACGGCCCCGAGGGAGTCCCGGTCATGAAATCCGTTGAACTCTTCAGATAGCCGCACGTGGTCGCGAATATCTTCGGCGCGTCGGTATCGAAATTGTAGTTGAAGGCGAAGGCCTCCTGGGAGTCGGGACCTGCAACAGGAGTCACCACCGGTGGCGTCGTAAAGACCATGGCAATCCCCCCGGCCCCTTGCGTGAGGTTTTTGGCCGTGTTGGTGGTCGGCGGCAATTGCGGGATAGCGACGTTCCAGGCTCCCCAGCCCAAGACAATTTCCGAGAGCGGATCCCAAATGCCGGCGTCCCAAAACCATCTCGAGTAGAGCGGCTTGCCATGCGAGTTCGTGGGACCCGCGTAGATCCGCTTCAGCGCGGCCACCTGCGCCGCCGTAAGGCACTGGCCGCCGTGCGGCGTATTGCCATGGGCGCCGCCGGGGCTGCATGTGTACGCCGCCAGCGCCGGGTAGACCAGTTTATTAGTGCATGCCGTGTAGTCGTCTATGATGCCGTCGACGAGCCCGTCGAGCCCGTCGCATGCGCTGAGAATCGCGGCCGAGGCAACCTCCAGATCTTGCGTCGGGAATGTTGGCGGCAGTAAAGGCTGGCCATTGCTGTCCATGCCGGTCGCGAGCGGCGCAAGCTGTTGCTCGTTCCAAGCCTCGGCGATCCCTGCGCGGGGCAGGTCGAAGCCGGGATTTCCCGCCACCAGGCCGTCGAACATCTCCGGGTCTCGATACGCCGCGACTATCGTATCGCGTCCGCCATTCGAACAGCCCCACAGATATGAGTATCGGGGACCCTGGCCATAGTATCGCGCGATAATTTGCTTGGAGATGGCCGTGGTCCGCTCGATGCCTTTGTATCCGTAGTCCACCCGTGCCTGCTCATCGATGCCGAAATGAGCCGTGCCTCCCTTATTGCTGTCGTCGTCGTCGGCCCAGTCGAACGCGGGGTTTATGGGTGCGTCCTCGTGGCCGCCGTCATCCGCGGCGACCGCCCAGCCCTGGCTCAGTTCGGTGCCGGCGCTTCCTTGCGGGCTTGTGACGGATCCGTCGGTGCCGCTGCCGCCCTCCATCTCGAAGCGGCCAACCCAGCTATCGGGCAGGTTGAGCTCGAATCCGATACCGTAGGTGAAATGGTCGGGATCCTGGGTGCTGACGCGCTTGTCGATCACCCCGATGACAGTGCAGTAGTTGCCGCTGGCGCTAATGAACTCGGACGCGCTTATGATCTGGGTCTTGGCCAGCGACAGGCTGGCCAGATCTGCGCATGTCATCACGGGCGTGATGGCGGCGGCGCCGACCGAAGCCGGCGCGAATGCGATCGGCCCCAGCAGTGCTGCGACCAGAATGCCGCCGGCCAGTCCAATTCCGCGGCCGCCGAAGAGACTCCCGCAAGGCGCTGAATGGGTACTCATCGAAGCTCCTTCCCGGTTAGAGTCCCGAATGGGGTCGCGCCGCAATTGGCGCGGCGAGTCTCAACCGCTTGTCCCGGCTGTGCGTGAGATGTTCTGTCCACGACTGGTAGAGAAATCGCAACTGTTTGTCAATGAAATGTTTTCATATTAGTTAGAAAACGGAAATCCGGGCTAATCGCCTATCGCGATTGTTTCGCGCCGAAGAATCGACAGGTTCTCTCAAGAGCAAAGGCCGTTGAGCTCTGGTTCCCTCCGAATCGCTTCCCAGGTGTCAATGATACGCAGAAACGACTGAGCTCGTGTGATTGCCACGTTCATCTTAGCCCGCCGCGTCACTTCATCTTCCTGGCCACGCAACGAAAGGTCCGTAACGATCACCACAGGACGTTCTAGACCCTTGAAGCGGTAGACACTGTCCGCAACAACTTTGTTCTTCACTCGCGCGTCGTCCGCTCGAACCAAGCCGGAATTTCCGTTTTGACACCTAGGATAAGGATGTCTATAGCCAGCTTCGCCCTGTAGCGCAGGCGATCGCTAACGCATCGAGGTTCGTCCTGGCTGTTCCCCGTCAGCACAAGTTGGACAGTTTGCAGCGATTGAGGAAGAGAGGGTTTTTGGCTCATCTTAACCCCAAAAGGAGCGGAGATGAGATCGAAAGCAGATACGCATTCGGAGGAAGC
>Ga0116130_1001310_pt1 | contig 14413 bp, 17 predicted proteins | sample June2015DPH_17_5_FD_89733 | JGI IMG/M metagenome (GOLD analysis project Ga0116130, IMG submission 89733) | Peatland microbial communities from SPRUCE experiment site at the Marcell Experimental Forest, Minnesota, USA - June2015DPH_17_40 | ecosystem: Environmental > Terrestrial > Soil > Wetlands...
TAAAATAGCGGCGTGATGAAAAATAAAAAAGATATTTCTTTATACAAAAACAGCAGGATTAATCTCAAGAATTGGAAAAAATTCTGCTGTCCTATAAATAAAGAAAATTTGTTTTAGTATTCCTTAATTGGAATTAATCATTTCTTCATATTTAGTAGCCCATTGTTTTTCAATATTTCTGCCGTCAGTCATAATTTTGTAAGCATTATTCATAATGTCTTTATTCTTTTTCTCAACGCCGTCTTTCATCAATTTGAAAGCTTCAAGCTGTTGTTCCGCGCCTTTAACATACATTGCGTGAAGATCCTGAACCTCTTTGGTCTGCGGTTGAATTTTTTCAAGTTTTGTAACAAATTGATCATAATTATCAATAATATAGGTATCAAGAGCTTGATACATAAATCCGTCGTTCACAAAATTAGAACCAGATACTGAATTCCATCTTTTTATAACATCTGCTTCCTGTTCCGTTAGAAATTTTATTTGGGTGGAATAATTTCTTAGATCCATTTTAACCGGATTTGAACATCCGAATAAAAATAACAGAATAGTGAATAACTTGATTGATGATTTCATAAGATTACCTCTTTTAATTTTTGTAGCCGAAGCTTTGTTTATACCCTCTCAAAGTTTTTATTTAAAAACCACTAAAGGTTATCAGGTTTTTAATTATTAAAAATAAATTTAACTATAACCGTCTAATTTTCATAAAGAAATAAAAATTTACTCTTTTGTTTCAAAAAGAAAATTGTGTTGCAACCCAACTTAATCCTTCAAGCGGATGGTAAACTAAAACTTATATTACAAGTGAAACAAAGATTAAGCATACTATTTAAAATACATGTTTAAATAACCATAATATTACTGATCAAGATCTATCAATTGGGATTTATGAAAATACTTTAAAATAAATATAGGAAAAAATTATCATGTATTATTACCTTTACAAATAGAAGATGTAATTATTAATGATTAAATATTTACATTTAAGGTTGAGAATGTAACAGCAATAAAATAGTAATAATTTCGTAACACTATTATGTGGCTTGATACTAACCCGGCATGCTATAGTAAGTAAGATAAAGGAAGAGATTAATATAAGAATTAAGTTTGTTGAATGATGAAAATCCCAAAACCTGTTCAAGAATTCTTAAAATAAAAAGTCCCAACTAATAATCGGGATTAAGTTTTTTTAGAGTCGGAACGGTGGGATTTGAACCCACGACCACCTGAACCCCATTCAGGTACGCTACCGGGCTGCGCCACGTTCCGTTACATTATAATTTAGCTATTAAATATTCTATAATTTTTTTTATCTCTTCAAGATCTTTTTTTATTGAATCTTTTCCCTTTTTTACTTCCGCATGAGTAACAGGGTATATATCTGTTTGACTTGGTGAATCAATATGCTGAACAACTATTTCAGGGATATAGTTCTGTAATATTTTTTTTGCTCCTTCAATAGTATATTTTTTTTCCCGGAGTAAACTTTTAATTTGAAGAACTAATTGAATATCCTTGTTAGTATATATCCTGTTTCCCGCTCGATTCTTCTGTGGCTTTAATTCTTCAAATTCAGTTTCCCAATATCGTAGAACATACTGTTCAACAGCAGTTATTTTACTAACTTCACTAATTGAGTAATAAAGCTTTTTAATTGAAAGATTCTTCATCCGGCTTTAAATTATTTTGAAGGGAAAATAACTAATTGCAACTTTAATATCAATATTTGCTGTTCTAAATAAAAGTTTAGTTTAATTAAATTTTATAAACCGTTTTCTTTTAGAATAATATCAATTATTTCACTAATGTCATTTAATTTATAATTCGCATTATGCTGAATAGTATTAAAAGTATCGCCATATTTGGCAAATGCAGTTTTCATTCCAACATTTGCTGCCCCCACGATGTCTCTTTCAACCCAATCACCTACCATTAATACTTCATTTGCGGAAATTTGGAGCTTTTTTAGAATCATTTCGAATGGAGCAGGAGCCGGTTTCCTGATTTTAGTATCCTCAAATGTCACCACCACATCGAAAATGTGATGAAAATTAAGATATGCCAACCTTAACCATGCTTCTTTTACCGGAGCATCGGATAATATTCCCATTTTAATACCCATTTTCATTAATTTGTTAAGTGTCGGGTAAACATGGGGATACGGGATTAACGCTGCTTCCCTGCCCCTGCGGTAGGCGACTATTCCAGCCGATAGTATCTTATAATCAATTTTATTTAAAACCCTTTGTAAAAATAAATCAAATACCTGCTGGTACTCAATTCCCTGCTCTTTATAGATACTATCTATTATTTTACCGGCTTCTTCACTGGAAAGCTTAAGCCCGGAATCAATCATTGCAGGAATAGCTTCTTCTATTGCCCGTTCCTTCATTTTCATAAAGTCTACAAGTGTATTATCTAAATCAAATACTACTGCTCTTATCAAGATTTACTTTCTTTATTTCAGTTTTTATTTTTCAGATAGTTTTTTAACCAAGTAAACTGCTGCTAAATAACCATGTTCTTGAAAGCCGGAAATGTAGCCGTTACAGCCGGAAGCGGTTATTAAATTTTGTCTGAAATTTTCCCTGTCAACCAAATGAGACAGGTGAACCTCTACTTTAGGTACGCTGCATTCAGCTAAAGCATCTCTTAATGCTACGGAAGAATGTGCATAGCCGCCGGGATTTATTATTAAGCCGTTAAAAATTCTCCCCGCATTTTGAACTTTTTCAATTAATTCACCTTCGTGATTTGATTGGAAAAATTCAAAGTTAATTTCGGGAAATTCCGACTGTATCTTTTTTTTAATTTTTTTTAGTGAAAGTTTTCCATAGTGGCTATTATCTCTTGAACCGAGTAGATTAAGATTAGGACCGTTTAATACAAGTATTTTCATTTTTGTTCCGCCATTTCGTTTATAATTTCTCTCACTTTTGGAGTCAAATAAAGTTTGTCTATCCCAAGTTCCTTTAATGCCATTGACAAGATCATAATTCTTCTTTGAAGATTTGCCATTTTATTTATAACAATAACTTTATTTTCTTTAAGCAGGCAGTATCCTCCCTTAAAGTCGCCTTTTTCAAATCTAACTTCAGCTCCCAATTGTGATGCGAGCAATTTTAAATCCTGGATAATATCTTCAAATTCTTTTTCTTTAATTTTCATGTTCTGATTTATTCTTACTCATTTTCAACGGCTGGAAAATGAATAGATATATTATGGCAAAATAACAAAGAAGTTCGATTATCGGAAAGCTTCCGAAAATTTTAAATCTTTTTATAATTAGATCCAAAATATCATTAACACTAAATAATCCCGATAAAATTAAGTCAATAACCTTATGATCGATTGTCATTAAGTAAATCTCGAAAGGAGCGGTTATTAGAACCAAAATTGTAATTATAAATAACCACCCATTTTCTTTAAAACTTAAATGAGCTGTAAGAAGAAAAACTATAAATGAAATTATAAAAACAATATACAGCACGAAAGTTAAAATAATCCCGCTATTAAGCATAATAAGAATACCCGGAAGATTTTGATTATTTAGAAATGATTTAAGAATAAAATCAGTATCTTCAAACAACTGATAGGTTAAAATAAGGCGCGCGAAGTAGCCTCCTATCCATAATAAACCGGACAGGGCACATAAATAAAGAAATATTTTAGATAAGATATTTGTATTTTTCATAACATTACCAAGTTGATAAATTAAAAATAAAAAAAAATTATGATTATTGCTTCGGTAGATATAGGTACAAATACTATTCTTCTTTTAATTGCGGAAATAGATAATAGTTCAAAACACATTAAAACTCTGCGTGATGAGCTTAGAATTCCAAGAATCGGTAAAGGGTTATTGGTAAATTCTTCTATTAAACAAGAAAAAGTAGATTTATTATTTAAATCTTTATCGGAATATAAAAAAATTATCGATGAATATTCTTGTAATAAAGTAATTTTAACAGCTACTAACGCTTTTAGATTAGCATCCAATGCCGAGGAATTAGTTAAAATAATTAAATCTGAACTTGATTTGGATATAACTATTGTTACCGGCAAAGATGAAGCCAGGTTATCATATTTGGGTGCTATTAGTAGTTTTCCAGATGAAGTTAAATATCTCGTAATAGATATCGGCGGCGGCAGTACTGAAATTATTTTCGGTAATAGAGATGAAATTAATTTCAGCAACAGCTACCCCGTTGGAGTGGTGAGTCTTACTGAAAGATTTTTGAAGAGTCGACCTCCGGAAGAGATGGAAATAAAACAATTTACAGATTTTGTTAAAGAAACATTCTCGGAAATAGATCATAATAAAATTATAGCCGGTAAGACGATAGCGATTGCAGGCACTCCGACCACTTTAGCATGCATAAAACAAAATATAAAAGAATTTGATGAATTCTTAATTGAAGGCTCGATTTTAACAAAGTCTGAAATAAGAATATTTGTTGAGTTGCTTTCAAAGCTTACACCGGATGAGATTAAAACAAAATACGGCAACGTAGTAAGCGGACGTGAAGATGTACTTTTTGCAGGAACAAGTATTTTACATGCTCTTATAGAATGTCTTAATATTCCGGAAGTAATAGTAAGTACCAAAGGAATAAGATACGGGGCTATAATTAATTATTTAACAAATAAATTGTAATGCTTTAAGCATCAGCAATTTAACAATATATTCTCAATGTTTAGTGTAAAAACATTCACTACTCCCAAAGGGATCACTATGTGATAAGACACTCACATCGTAATGGCTATGCCGTAAGAACAAAAAAAACAGCGAGTAACCAAGACAACACAAATTAACTCAAGGATTATAATTTTTTAAAATAGTATCCTTCGCCTTATTATCCGGCAGCATTAATGGATAATCCAAAGTATAATGCAAGCCTCTGCTCTCTTTTCTTTTTTTAGCCGATTTAATAATAATATGTGAGCATGCAACTATATTTCTTAACTCCAGGATATCTTCAAATACTTTTGTCTTACGGTAAAGTTCTTCGGTCTCCACGAAAATATTGTGAATCCTCTGCTCTGCCCGCTGCAACCTGAGATTTGATCTTACAATGCCTACATAATCCCACATAACCTGTTTAACTTCCCTTGAACTGTGGGTTATTAAAACTTTTTCATCTGAAGAAAGCGTGCCGGAATCATCCCAGTCAGGAATATCCGGGATTGTACCTGAAAATTTAATTAAGAATTCTTTAATATTAATTGAAGCTCTTTCGGCAAAAACAACCGCTTCCAGAAGTGAATTGCTTGCAAGCCTGTTGGCGCCGTGAACGCCTGTCATACTTACTTCACCGCAGGCATAAAGCCCTCTTAAGGATGTTCTTGAAAACTCATCCACAACTACGCCTCCGCAGCAATAATGTGCAGCAGGAACAACCGGTATATATTCCTTAGCAATATCTATACCCAATTTTAAGCAATTATTGTAAATATTTGGAAAATGTTCAAGAATATCATCTTTGTTCTTGTGAGTTATATCTAAATATACATGATCGTCCCCGCGTTTTTTCAACTCATTATCAATTGCACGCGCAACAATATCCCTTGGAGCTAGTTCTTTACGTGAATCGTATTTACTTATAAACTCACTACCGTCTAATGTACGCAGTATTCCACCAAACCCACGAACTGCCTCTGAAATTAAAAATGAAGGGGCGGTAAAATTGTCTCCCTGAACAGAATTATAAAAGGCTGTAGGGTGAAACTGTACAAATTCCATGTTTCCTATTTTTGCGCCGGCCCTGTATGCCATAGCAAATCCATCGCCTGTCGCTATTTTCGGGTTAGTAGTATGTAGATATACCTGTCCTACTCCACCTGTCGAAAGAATAGTTGTTTTAGATGAAATTTTAATCAACTCATTAGTTTCACAATTTAAAGCATAAGCTCCCCAACAGTTTCTATTTTTCAAAGGCGAGTCTTTCAATTTCTGAACATTATGTTCAGTAATCAGGTCTATGGCAATGGTGTTCTCAATTATCGTTACATTGTCAATACTGCTAACTTGTGAAATTAAAGCACGTTCAACTTCCCGGCCTGTCAGATCCTTGGCATGAACAATCCGCGGCATCGAATGACCGCCTTCTTTTGCAAGGTCGAGCTTACCGTTTTTCTGTGTAAATTGAGTTCCGAGTTCAATCAGATCATGTATCCTGTCGGGACCTTCTTTAACGATTATTTCAACGGCATTTTTATGACATAATCCCGCGCCTGCAATTAAGGTATCATGGATATGTTTCTCAAATGAATCGTTAGGATCAATAACAGATGCAATACCACCCTGTGCACAATTTGTATTCGATTCATTTTTTTCTTTTTTGGTAATTAAAACGACTTCGGCATATTCCGAAATCCTTAAAGCGGCAAATAAACCAGCTATGCCGCTTCCAATTATCAATACATCAGTTTTTATTTCCATTTTATTTACTTCGTCCGGAATGATTCATCTAAATTGAAAATATTTGAGTTCATAATAAGCAGTTTTAACGATATAAGATTTTTGAATTTAGATACAAACAATAATACAGCGATAAATTAAAAACAAAGCCAACCACAATTGAGTATACAATATTCTTAGATTGAACATACATGGCAATTGTAGATAAAAATATTCCCCATAATATAATAAGTATTTCAAATCCTAAAAGAGCATAAGCCAAAAACTCTTTTAAGGCAAATACAGAAGGATCTTTAGAAAAAAGATTCCCGCCAAACACGGTTACTTCCACAGTAAACAGAATTATAAGCGCAAAAATATACGGCAATAATGAATATGTAAGAATCGCAAAGTTATCCCGGATTCTGGTTCTCAAATTATATAATTTGTTAATAATTGTTATAACAATTCCAAAAATAAGAACAAGCGTAAAAACAGAACCAAGTATAATAAAATAATTCCTGATAATATTTTCATGAATAGCTTCGGCGGTAATTGTCAATAAAGATAAATACATCGAGTCTATAAAAAGTTTTACGGATGCAAGACACATGATAAAAGAAATAAAATTTTTATGATCGGATTGAATTATTAAGCTGAAAGCTTTCGTGGGGCTTTCAATTAAAAGGCCGAGTATTTTCCATAGATCAATATTATATATTCTTTCACGCAGGTAAGATTTGCATTTCTTACAGATTAAAGCATAATAGGGATTTTCTTCCTCACAATTTTTACAAGTTAATGTATTTTTCATTAAAAATTTATCCTCATGTTCAGCATAGGAGTATTAGTTCCGGAATCCTTGCTGACACTAAAATCAAAAAGCTGTGCATCAATATATGCATCAACAAGATTAAGAATATAGGTTAGTCCCATATAAATGGCAAATAAATCTCTTTGATCCTGATAAAATTTAGCATATTGTAAATACGTGATACCGTTTGCAGATCCCAATTGGTTATAATAATTCAGGTACTGTTTATATTGATTATTATTAAACTTCCAATTATAAATTAACCATGCGGTAGCTCCCCAGATAATCGGGGCTTTCCAATATGACTCGGTGTAAATCTGTCCTAAGCCAGGTAGAATGGCGCTTCTTAGAACTGCTCCCAACGGAGCTTTACTCATTACAAATGTAGTATCTGAAGGGTTATCAATCTTTTTTTGAACTGTATCCTGTTGTGCAAAAATTAATTGCAGTGAAAATAGAAAAAAGATTAAAACTTTAATTATATGATTTGCTGATAATTTCAAAGAGTTCAAATAAACGTTCTAATTCATCGTTTGAATAAAATTCAATAATAATTTCACCTGTACCGTCATGTTTTTGTTTGCAAATGACTTTTGTTCCAAACAACTTTCTCAGTTTATCTTCTATATCACTTACCGATGACGCATAAGAAGTAGTTTGTGAAGTAAATTTAACAGTCCGTTTAGGAGGTTCCGAAGACAACATAATTTTTTTGACGATCTGCTCAACCTTTCTAACGGAAAGATTACCATCAACAATTTTCTTCAAAACGTCAAGCTGCATTTCTTCGGAAGGCAGATTAATTAAAGCCCTTGCATGCCCGGAAGATATAACTTCCTTAATAAGGCTTTCACGTACTTGAACCGGAAGTTTTAACAGACGTACTGAATTAGCTATTGTTGTTCTGTCTTTTCCAACCTGATCGGCAATCTGTTCCTGTGTCAAATGGCACTCATCCATTAATCTTTTATATGCCATTCCAATTTCAATAGGATTTAATCTTTCTCTCTGGATGTTCTCAATTAATGCAAGCGCAAGCATTGTTTCATCGGAATCGACTTTAATTATATAAGCCGGTATTTCCTTATACCCGATGTCGCGGCATGCTCTTAATCTTCTTTCGCCCGATATCAATTGATAATTATTATCACCGCCAAATCGTCTTACGGTAACCGGCTGGATGAGTCCGTTTGAGAGAATTGATTTTTTCAATTCCTCAAAAGCTTCCGGCTCGAAAGTCATTCTTGGCTGAAAAGGATTTGAAGAAATAAATTCAACCGGGATTTTAGCCAGAATATCTACTTGTTTGCCGTCGTCCTTTTTAATTTCTGCAAATTTCGCTGGTTCGTAGTTATCTTTTGAATTGTGCTGATTGATCAGGGCGTCTAGCCCTCTACCAAGCCCGGTTTTCAACTTTGTCATACTCCGATCTATCTTACTTTTTTAGAATTTCTCTCCAACAATTCAGATGCAAGTGCAATATAGTTTTGGGAACCGGTTGAAAGCGCATCATATAATATTACCGGTTTACCGTAGCTAGGAGCTTCCGATATTCTAACATTTCTATGGATAATTGTTTTATATACTTTTTCGCCGAAATATTTTTTTACTTCTTCCGCCACCTGCTGCGAAAGTCTTAGCCGTACATCAAACATTGTAAGAAGGACGCCTTCCACTGTAAGGTCTTTATTAAAATATTGTTTAACAATGTTAATTGTGTTCAATAACTGTCCTAAGCCTTCAAGTGCGAAATATTCGCACTGTACCGGAATCAATACCGAATCAGATGCAGTAAGAGAATTAAGCGTAAGTAAACTCAGAGAAGGCGGACAATCAATAATTATAAATTCATAATTATCTCTAATGTTTTTAAGCGAATGTACCAGCAACCTTTCACGGTTCGGCATATCCACCATTTCTATTTCCGCTCCCACAAGATTGATATTGGAAGGCAGTATATCCAAAAAAGGCATATAGCTGTTTATAATAACCTTCTCAATCTGTTCCGTTCCGATTAAAACTTCATAAACCGACGGGTTTTGATTGCTTATACTTAATCCCGAAGAAGAATTGGCCTGGGGATCAATATCAACAAGTAATGTTTTTTTTTCGGCGGCGGCAAGTGAAGAAGATAAATTTATTGCCGTAGTTGTTTTACCAACTCCTCCTTTTTGGTTCGCTATAGAAATAACTTTTGCCATTAATCTGTTACAATATAAAAGAAATGTATAAAAAAAATTTATCTACATATAACTTATAAATATTCTTTTTAAAATACTTATTATTAAGATATTTTCATAAGAATCGGCATAAAAAAATAATTTGCTTTAATAAGAACCACATAATATAATCAAATAATCTTTGCTTACTGCGTGCCGAATATCCCTTACATTCGCAATATTGGCAAAGGAAAAACTTAATAACCGGGCCGCAAATTCAATATCAATAAAACTTTGACTATATTCTATTAAATAATTAATTTGAACTATTATATCCTTTTCCGTTGTGTATATTAAATATTGTTTTTGATTCACCCAGGAGTTTGCATTACTTAGCTCTAACTGATGATAATATATATTTAAAAATAAATAAATTTATAGGAGTTTAACTTTATGAAAAAGATATTAATAATTTTAACACTGTTTATACTGTTATCAATCCCGATTTTAGCACAGCAGCCTACTTTCAAAGATTCCCTTCTTGATCATATGGCCGGAAGCTGGCTTCTTCAGGGCACCATAGCAGGCCAGCAGATTACACATGATATTGAAGCAAATTGGATACTGGCGCATCAGTATATGCTTATCCGCGAAACCTCGCATGAAAAAAATGCAGACGGCAAGCCGCAGTACGAAGCTAATGTTTATATCGGCTGGGACCAGGCTAAAGGCGAGTATGTTTGTATATGGCTTGACGTCTATGGTGGTATAACGCCGCAGTCAATCGGGCGTACAAAACCCGATGGCAATAAGATTCCTTTTATATTCAGAGACAGCAGCAATGCCGACAATTTTCATACTACATTTATTTATAACAAAGATAATAATACATGGCATTGGCTGATGGACAATGTTGACAAAGGTAAGCTTCTGCCTTTCGCAGATATGATGCTCACAAAGAAATAGTCAGAAAAATAAAGTAAAATTCACAATCGTAAATAATAATAAATTTTTAATAATAAATTATAAAAGCATAGAGCCATGAAATTACATCTTATGAATGAACAATCAACAGGAATAATTAAAAGAATTGAACTATTTTTAATTGTACTTATTGCCTTCTTTACCTGCGGTAAAATATTTGCGCAATCAGCTAAAACTCCAATTCAAATTGACAATAAATACCTGCTTGTTTCTGTTGATGCGGCTAACTGCCGCTGGTCTTTAAGGGTAAAAGGAACAGAAATGCAGTTAAATGACGTATACTTTCTTCCGGGAGACGATCCTTCCGGCTGGAAAGTAGTTAGTTCCATTAAAAAAGACGATTCAAATGACCTTGGATCATTTGTCACTGTTACACTAAAAGGAAAGAAGCCCGGGCAACCCGATTTCGAGTATGAGATCTCCGTTAGTAAAACAGGAAATGATGTTATTGTTAGTTTAGGGCGTACAAATAATACATCAAAGCCCGTTGACATTGGAGATATGGATTATTTCGTATCTGCAGATGCAAGACTTGGTGGAACCGCTGATAATTGGGTTACACTGGGAACTCAATCCCGCAACAGAGATCTTTATGAGCTGCTGGCTGTTATAAACCTTATCACGCCAAAAACTTACGCAGTTAATAGTGTAATAAAAGACCCGGAGACCGGGAACAGCCTTTTGATGGGGCATGTAACTGCATTTAAAGGAGCTTCGAGGTTTGATGTCAGATCAAGCTGGAAAGGCCGTGTTCCGGACAGGATGCAAGTCCGGGGATACTGCAGTTATAAAATTACCATACCTCCGGGAAAGAGCTTTACGGGAGAAAAACTACTTATTGATTTCAACCGCGATGCACTCCGGGCCATGGAGCATCAGGGTGATTTAATTGCTATTGCACATGATGTTCGCCTAAAACAACGGAGGCCAATTGAAATTGATGACCGTGATTGGGTATCTAATGATTACAGCCGCTTCCACGGATATATGTCCGGCGGTACTAACTCCGATGCAATTAAATTTTTTAAAGATAATGGGCTTACGGATTTTTACTGGGGGCTTGGAGGGCCCGGAAGACAAGGAGGCTTTGGAATATATGGAATGGGTGGAAGCACAAATGGGCGGCCGGCCCGCATTGTATTTCCGGCTGAATGTATGCTTCCCATACATACGGTAAAATACGGCGGAGACAGCGTAGTTGATTTTTCAAATCCGCTTACAGTTAAAATTGAGAAGGAACGAATTCACAAATGGATAACCGGACAGGAGAAAAACACAGGACGGGCGGAAATGGACTTTGCGGACTGGTGGGACACCTGGCCGGGACAGTTTGACTCTTTTATGAGCGCTATGGAAACCTATCGCGCATGCGGGATGCTTTGGCGTGAAGCTATAGATGAGAAGGCACCGCGTATGGTTATCCGTTCCAACATGCAGCCGGTAGATCATTCATACGGTATCGTTGATATATGCCGGATATCAGAGGATGCCGATCAGGGGTATGAGAATCCGGGTTCATCTTTAGAGGGAAGAGAGTTTACGGGATTGTTGATGGAATCTGTTTTGGGCGCTGCAAACCGATTCTTTTATAACGGCAGGGTATTCTGGAACGATTGCGACGGTTTCCATATTTACAAATACAATGCACCTGATAAACAGAACTTCAACTACGGACAGGGAAAAGTTGATGCGAACTTTCATGCTATAGCCGGAAACACGCTTTTCGTAGAGGAAGCATTTAATGTGCCCTATCCGGCAGACCGGATTGAACTGCTTAAACGGATCAGTCCGCCTACAATGGATGTTGCCTATCCCGTAGACTTATTCGTTCGCAGACCTGCCCAGATATGGAACATGCCTATTGACCGTTCCTTTGGAAAGTGGTCGGTTCTTGCGGTATTTAATTATACAACTAAAACGGGACAGCCAGATAATAAGTTTACAACCCGGTTGGATGCAGCAAAGGATCTCCGACTGGACCCCGACAAGGAGTATATTGTTTATGAATTCTGGACAAAGAAGCTTATCGGAACCTTCAAGGGAACTTTTGTTACGCGTCCCTTGAGCTCCTATGATTGCGACATCTACAGTATCATAGAGAAACTGAACCGGCCGGTGCTGATTTCGACCAGCAGGCATATCCGGCAGATGGCATTTGACATCAAAGATCTCAATTACGATGATAAGCAGCAGATGCTGAGAGGCACTTCCCGCGCGGTTGCCGCTGATCCGTATCAGCTTCGCATTTATGTTCCGGATGGTTTCAGCGTGAAGCATGTGGAATTATCAGACGGACTTGAGGCAGTAATTAAAACGGATGGGAATCTGCTAACCTTGGACTACACGTCCTTAACCGGCAAGGATGTAGAGTGGAAGATTTTCTTCTGATTGCAGGTTGGGCAGATTTGCCCGACTACTGTTCCCGCCAGTAATTATAACGGATATTTGATAACATCCTTGAAGGGTCGAACAAATCTGTTCACCCAACAAATTTAAAATATTCCCCTCTTGGCATTGCCACTGTGGGAGGGGCGAAGGAGTTGGTTGGATTTTAGAACTATTCGCCTAAGGTATATCTAACCCCTCCCTGCTACCCTTTTATAAAAAATGTGGCTATAAATATTGAAGATACAATATCTTTATTTGTTTGAATCTGATTTAGAGATTCAAGTTCACGCAATTAGTAACATTGATAAAATATTATTGCATACTTGCACATTTGATAGAGTATGGCATGATAAAAGAGCAAAATCACTTTATTCATATTTATGTATGCTTGACAATTATGAAGAAAAGCTAAAAGAACATTTAGAAGCAGGTTCCAATTAGCAAAAACTAAGTGATTAAAATGCTTAAATTATGAGCACATTATAACTCAATTTCCTCTCCATACTCCATAACTTTGCATTTTTTACCGATGGCTTCAAGTTTCTTTTTAAATTCGTTCGGGTTGGCCTGGATTTCGGGGAATGTGTTGTAATGCATCGGAATAGCTACGGTGGGATTGACAAATTCAACTGCTCTAACTGCATCGCGAATGCCCATTGTATAATTATCACCAATCGGGAGAAGCATGTAATCTATTTTGTTCAGTTCGCCTATTAACTTCATATCGTAAAATAAACCTGTATCACCTGTATGATAAATATTTTTCCCGCCGATGGAAAGGATCAATCAAAATTATTTTACCGTCGTCTGTAGTTATTTGAAACGCCGCGTGAGAAAAATATTTTAATTTCATATTTACTTCCTGCACTTATAATAACATTTTACTAAAATCTTTTAATTCCTTACTGTGAGTAAATTTCATAAGCTCCAATGTAAGTGAGTCCTTAAACCGGTTGTTTTTCACCTCTATCTTTTTAAGAAAAGAATTAGTTTTAGAATCTATTTTGCCGTTGTCAATATTTCTAATGTTTTCTGCAAGAATATCAAGGTCTCTTTTAGTACCGGTCATATCCTGTAAATGTTCAATTATCTGATAGAAAGCAATAAATTTATTTTTATCAAAGCACGAGATAAATATCTCCATATTGTATCTTAAACGCCTTAAAGCAATCCTGATTTCATGAAGATTTTCAGGAGTCTCCTCTTCAAAAAAAAATTTTATTGCCAATGTTACACTTTGCAGTCTTTGCTGCAATGCTAATCTTGCCGATATTTTCAAAGATTTATCTGCAGATAGTCCTATAATTTCCCATTTACGATTTTTAGGCATTTTTTTAACAACCCCAACCTTAATCCCTCACCCCGCCAGCCAGATGTGTAAGCCGGACTTGCAGTCTCAAAAGGATAGAGGGAAAGAGGCTTATGTGAATTAATAAATATTTCAAAAAAAATATGTACTAAAAATGTTTTGCTTGTTCTATATCGTGCCTTTGACATTCTGCTATATTTTTTCTTTTTGTTATTACAAATATTTCATCCCTTTGTCTATAGAAAAGAAAGTCAAGATAAAACAGTATCCCTATAAAGAATTTTATGGTTCAGTTTATTTGCTTTCGGTCTCGAACGCCTACAATGTTGGCACTATCCTATTTCTATTTGTAATGA
>Ga0116130_1001314_pt1 | contig 14367 bp, 2 predicted proteins | sample June2015DPH_17_5_FD_89733 | JGI IMG/M metagenome (GOLD analysis project Ga0116130, IMG submission 89733) | Peatland microbial communities from SPRUCE experiment site at the Marcell Experimental Forest, Minnesota, USA - June2015DPH_17_40 | ecosystem: Environmental > Terrestrial > Soil > Wetlands >...
ATTGACCGGATCGCCATTAAAGGCGGAATACAAATCCGGGCTGGCCGCATGGCCCAGCGGGTCGGGTGAAAGGAAATGCCCCGCCTGTGGGTCGTAATACCGTGCCCCCATGTAATAGAATCCGCTCGGATCCATTTCCCGGCTGCGCCAGATCAACGCCTGCGCCAGCGGCGTGCTGGCGGATAAAACCGGCGCCTGGGCGCCCACCGGCCCATAACCGCTCACCCGGATGGAACTCCAACTGGCCTGACCGCCGGCAATCGTCGCCAGCACATTGCCCCAATAATCATTCAGCACTGGTGTTATCTGGCCGTTGTTCTCGGCAACGGTCGCCTCCAGGCCGCCCACACCCTGCACCCCGCCGTAGTGCCCGTTGAGATCCGGCCCCATGACTTTCCATACCCGCTGGCCATTGACCGCCACGGCCAGCTCCTCAAATTCCACCAGAGGATCGTAGTATGAATCATTGGTCTGGACCAGGGCGCTGTTCACCACGTTTGTCACCACCGGCAGGTTCACCGTCCGCAGCCGCCGTCCCAGCCCGTCATAAATGGCCGTCCAGTTAAAGCCGTTATTGGCGCTGTCCCGCTGGATCACACCCACCAAACGCCCCAATCCATCCCACGTCAGCGTCTGCGTCCTGCCATCGGCAAACACGCGGTTGGTCACATTGCCGGCGCCGTCATAATTATCAATCACGCCATTGGTTCCCGCCACGGTGAAGCTGCTGGTGACAGTTTCGGTGAAATTTCCGACCGGGAAATAGCCGTTGGCACTGAGGGTGTGGGCGCCCGCACCCGCCGCCACATAAGCATACCATGACCCATTGGTAATAATACTGTTGTAATTGCCCTGGCCGTCCACCAGAACGGACACGCTCGTTGCATTGGCAGCCTTGCCACTGGCCCACAGCTCGGTGCCCGAGCCACTCCACAATTCCGTCGTGATTTGGGCCAGCGTATTCATGCCGGTGGCCTGCCAGCCATTGGTCAGCCCGCCACTCCACTGCGCGCTGGTCAAAACGCCCAGCTTGTTCGCATTAAACGCATAGCTGTTGGTGGCCGACACACCGCTGCTGACGCCAATCGGCTCGTTGGTCAACTGGTTGCGCGCGTTGTAGAGAAAATTGCGGCTGTCATTCCAAGCTCCGGGGCCGCTGCGGTTGGCCGCGTAACTGGCGAGGGTGGAGTTTGGCTGCCACGTCAGATTTTCCACCAGGGCGCTGCTGCCGCCCACGCTGTCCGTTTGTTGCAGCAAATGTCCCTGGCCATCGCGCTGGTTGATGGTCACGGTCCGCCACGGGTTCAGGCGGGAGGCAAGCAAGCCATTGTTGCCATAGCCGAAGGCATAGTTTTGGCCACCCTGCAAGACATTGGTCAACAAGCCGTCGGCTTGATAGCTGTAAACCATGGAACCGCCCAGGCCGGCGCCGGTTTGGTTCAATAGGCTGCGGCGGTGGTCACTGTCCCAATTTTGGGTGAAATCACTTTGCAACGCGCCGTTGATCAGAACGGTTTCCTCCACCACCTGGCCGTAGGCGTCATACGTCCGCCGCACGGTGTTGCTGTTCACAAGACCGGCCTGCGTCAGATTGGTGGCCAGACCGCGCGGGTCATATTGAAACACCAGCGAAAGATTTTGATCCGGCAGGCTGCCGCTGGTCGAATTCGTCGCCACCCGCAAATAGGCATCGTAAATCGTGGTGCCGGTCACATTTCGGCCGACATCGGTTTTGGTCTGTAGCCGGCCGATATTGGGGCCGCTCGTATAATACTGGTAGGTGAATTGCCGGTCGGTCTGGCTGCCGCCTTGCAATTGTTCACTCAACATCCGGTTGGCGGAATCATAGGTGGCCGACCAAGTCAACCCGCCGGGCATGATGCGGTTGGTCAGGCTGCCCGCCGCATTATAGTCAAAGGTGGTGGTCGCCCCATCCGGCAATACCTGCGCCGCCAGCCGGTTGAGCGGGTCATAAGTGAAGGTCGTGACCCGGCCCAACTCATCCTGCGAGGCCACCAGGTTTTCCAAAATATCGTAGGTGTTGATGGTGTAATTGGTGACGCCCGCAGCGGGGAACCGCTGGGTCAGCACGGGTTTGCCGAAAGTGTCGGTAAAGACCGTGGTGCTGATGGCGTTGGCCCCGGCGCCCACGGTGGTAGTCACGCTGTTGAAATCCGGCGCATAGGCGGTAGTGGTGATATGGATCAAATTTTGGGAAGCATCATAAACCGCATTGGTCACCACCCGTTGCAAGGCATCATAAGTGGTCACCGTGCTGTTCCCCAGGGCATCGGTGGTGATCAATTGCCGGCCACAGACGTCGTAAGTATAGCTGGTAACCTGTTGGGCCGTGCTAGTCGTCGCTGATGGTCCAATGCTTTGTTTGGCGCGATTCAGGCCGTCATACGCCGCGCTGAACACCGCCCCGACGGAGTTGGTGGCGAGAATGACATTTCCACGGCGGTCAAATGCTTTCGCTTCCAAATAGGAGGCATTGGCGCTGAACGTGCGCTGCTGGCTCCGGTTGGCGTCATTGTAGGTGGTTTGATAATAATTGCCATTGGCCAAGATTTCACGGTTTAACCGGCCATCCAGATAATAGGTCCACGAATTGGTCGAGCCGTCTGGATTGACCTGCTGCTTCAGTTTGCCGGTCGTGGTGTAGTACTTGTAAGTGACTCCACCCAGGGCGTTCGTGGAAATGGAAACCTGTCCGCCCGGTTCATAGGCAAAGTCTTCAATGGTCAGGGGGATGACGCTGTTGGGCGCGAAATGGCGGCGATCCACCAACTGGCCATCGGCGTCATAAACCATCCGCACCACGTTGCCGTCCTGATCAGTGGTGGCCATCAGATTGCCGAATTTGTCATATTGATAAAACGTCGTCGCATACAGATTGTCTCCCGTGGCGGCCGCCACCCCGGACCCGTCGGGTTTGGCGTTGCTCCGCCAGTGGATTTCCTGAATCTGCCGCCCTGCGCCGTCGTAATCGTACCAGACATAGTCTTCGGGATTGGACCGGGGACCGTCATACCAGTTGATCTGCCCGTTTTGATTATAATAATAAAATTCGGCGGATACGGGCGCCGGATTGGCAACATCATAAACCTCCTTGCCCGTCACATGTCCCATCTCATCATAGGTGTACTCGGTGCTACGTCCGGCAGCATCGGTCTGCTGGATGAGGTTGCCCTGGTTGTCATAATAAAAATAGTTCGTGATATTGGGATCGCTGGTCCCCGAATAGGCGATCTGGCTAACCATCATGCCGCGCCCGTCGAACCAGGTGTCATTGGTCGCCGCGTCCACCGAGTTGGCCGCCTTGATGGTGCGACACAGGAGACCATAAGCCGAATTGGTGAACACCAGCGGCCCGTTGGTGACCAGCGTGAAGGCGTTGGTATAGATAAACACGCTGGTGTTAATCGCCGTCCCGTTGGACGCAACGAACACCACCAGGGTGGGTTTGAAGGGATAATTCGTGTTCGCGTAGGTGATCCACTCCTGGTTGCCCAACGGGTCCACCGATGAAACCAGCAGATTGTTGGTGTTGTAGCTGTAAGTATTCGTCGCACTGGTCCGGCCATCCCCCGTCAAATCCGTCCCCGAGAAAATCCGGTTGGTGACGTTCCCGTTCGTGTCATAAAGATAACCAGTCACCAATCCTCGCTTGTCAATCACCGACTGAATACTTCGCTGATACGCCCCGTTGTTGTTGTTGGTAAAATACCAGTTCTGCACCACCGCATGGTTTAACGGATCCAGGACCTGCGTAATCATGTCGTTGGTATAGGTGTAGCTGGTGATCTGATAATTAACATCCTGCACCAGCGTGGTGCCGGAGATCTGGTTGGTAGCCGAATTAATAATGGAAAAGTTGTTGTTGTAAGTGAAGATGGCGTTGGTGTAGAGCTGGGCATCAGAACCCACCGTGGCCATCTGGGTCGTCACCCGCCGCTGGGAATCGTAACTGTTCTGGAGCACCCGGCCTTCCGGTTTGGTTTCAACCGCCAGGGTATGATACGAATCAGAATAATAGCCAGCCACTCCACCATTGGTGCCATAATACCAATAATGATTGTATTGATAATTGATTTGGGAGGCATCCGGCAGCGTTACCTGCACCAAGTCTCGATAACTATCGTACTCATAGGATATAATCCGTCCATCACCCGTATAGGCCTCACTGATGTAACCTGATCCATTATAATAAAAACCGACAAAGGAGCCGTTGCTGGACTGAATCCGGACCAACTGGCCATAATCCGGAGTGGTCGAATTTGTGCCATAGGAGAACACGCGCGAGTTTCCGCAATTGTCGGTCCAACGCGTCAAATAAGGACGGGTGCGGGTGATGTTGCCGGCGGCATAAACCGACGGGAACGACATCACCTGAAAAATCCGAGTGCTGCCGTCAGGGCTGGTCAGTGTATAATAGGTGTTGGTGCCGCTGACCGAACGGTTGATCTGCGCCTTAAACATGTTGGCGGCGGAGCCAATTCCCTGGCCGGTGTAGTTCACCAGCGTCGGGTTGTCATGGGGTGTCGGGATGTAAAGGTTGGCATTGTTGGTCTGCTGGCGATAAACCAAAACCGAGCCATCCTCCTCCGCCGCATACAGTACGGTGTTGGTAATGGTGGGGGCCGCATTCGTTGCCACCATCAGATAGGGTAGGTAATTGATCCGCCAGCCAAAGCCATATTCATTCTGGTCGGACTGATTCTGACTGGAATAGTTGCGCCGAACGGTGACGGGAAACGGCCCGGCCAACTTCAAATCCGTGGTGTCAATATGAAATTCCCCGGTGATGGGACTGACGGGGTCCATGACGAAGTTCCAACATTGCTGCAAAAAGCCGACATTACCAGGATCGCCATCATTTGCCAGGGCATCTGCCGCCTGAGTTTCCTGACTTGAGGTAAGGCTTGAATCATCCGGCATCGGCACCCCCAACATATCATCATAATAATAAAGGGCATCCTCCAAGTCATCCTCTGGAGTTTCGGAATCGCCACTATTATCATCTACTTCATCTGACGTTGGCGTATAGCTATTATAGCTATACGAAGCCGGATCGGTTGCAGTGGAGGGAATGCCGGCATCAGCTCCACCTGTGGAGGGGGGGGTGGGGGCAGGGGTGGAGTCGGGAGGAGTGGTGACAACAGGAGGAGAATTGTCATCGCCACTGCCAGTATCGTCACCACTGGTAGGAGGAGTATAATCGTCATCACCAAACGAATAGTCGTCATCACCAAACGAAAAATCATCGTCCCCAAACGAGAAATCGTCGTCCCCGCCAAAATCATCATCGTCGCCTCCAGTGCCGCGGGCAATATTTTTTGACGCACTTCCGGCAGCATTCATGTTGAGTGAAAGTTTAAACGCCTGGAGGGAAAGGTGCGGAATCCCATTTTGGAAGATCGTTGACGGCTCCCCTTGTCCGAAATTCAGATTCTGCCCGGCCAAAAACGCAGCCCCGCTTTTGCCGAGCACCACCGCCGCCATTTCTTTAATCGTGCCTCCGGGAAGGGAAATTGGCGCCGGGGTGATGTAAATGCGCACATAATTGGCATCCCAATTCCCAAAATAGTTGGTTAATTGCGACCAGAGGTTGGTATCGTAACTTTGCAGCAACTTGCTTCCATACCCAAGTGAAGCCGACTGGCCCAGAGCCACATAATTGCTTTTGGTCAATTCGATGATGCCATTAGTTAGTGGCCCGGCTAGAATATTTGCCTGCCAAAGCAGGTTTACCGATGAGACTGCATTGGTGGCACTATAATATCCATCAAAAATGTCATGCTCCTGCGCCCCCATTTCCCCCACCATGATCATGGCAAAATCATTTACCCCGCCGGTCAGTAGATCGGCACCGGAAGCCAGATTCATCGTGCCGTTGCCCGCATAAGCCATGTCATTGTAATAAACATCCAAGGTTGGCTGCGCGGAATTATTTGTGAACGTCAACTTGGACAGCCCCTCGGAAAACCACGAAACCAAGTGAACCTTGTGCAGATTTTCACCCGTTACTTTGAACTTGTCCACGTGCCGGTAGTAATCCATGCCCACCAAATAAGCTGCCAAGCCTTGGGCATTTTGTAACGCAGGTTTGTAGTTGGGGTTGATAAGCATCTGTTGCTCCATTTGCCAGTAATCTTGCATCAGCACATTCACCATGGCATCGGAAACCTGGCCGACATTCAGGCAAATCGCATTGACTTCGTTGGTTTTCAATACCCGGCTTTGGCTGGTAACCAATTGTTCAAATATTCCCAGATAATTATTGGTAGCCGGGACGGCGCTGGGATTGATCGCCTTGTGCTGGCGATGAATTATTGAAAGCTTAAATGATGATCCCGTATTCGTACGCGTCAGGTTCAAAACCTGGATGTTGGTCAGGGAGGAATCATTCGTGTAGCCGCTTGTATTGGTGTTGCCGGCCAGATAGGGAGCCAGCCACAGTTGCAAATTGCCCCCATTGGTCATGACCAGAAATTCACGGTTGTGCAGGTCGGCCAGGCGCAGTTCGCCGGTATCGACAAACTGGTTGGTGTTTAATGTGCTGTAGAGGCGCACCTCCACGGTGTTGAAAATGTTCGTCATTTGTGGCGACACGTTGGTTATCACGCTGCCCGCCAAACTGTCAACCACCACCGCCTGCGACTGGTTGGCCACCACATTGGGCACCGGAAAATCTTGCCACTGCGAATAATAATGTTGCCGGTTCACCACCGTCATGCCGATATCGACCAGCGAAATGCCCGGATTATCCCACGCCAGCACCGCGCTGATAAAATCCGGAAACAAGACGCTGGGCTGGTCATGTTGCGGGTCCAGCCAAAAGATGTTCGGATCTCCGGAAATGTAGCGGGTCAACCATTGCGCGCCGCTGTTGTAGCCACCGGGCATATAATCATAAAGATTCAGCCCCTCGATCATCTCGGTGTCCTTTAGCCACGGGAAAAAATTCACACAATTGGTGCCGATCTGGGCCACCACCCACGGATAATTCACCGTTACCAGGCTGTTGGTGGTATAGACCACCCCATTGTTGTCCACCGCCCCATGAATCTGCATCTGCAGCAATGAACTCAAACGCGTGTCCAGCATTTGAATGTTGTTGTTGGTCGGAAACACATAGGCCGCCGGATAGCCGGCTGACCGCAACAGGTAAACCAGCAGCGCGCATTGTTCGATGGGCGAACCCTCCCCCTCCAGATAAACCCCCAAGGCACCCCGGCTTACCCCATCCTGGGTGATGGTGGGCGCGGATGCATTCCCCGATTGTTCATTATAGCTGAGCGCATCGCATAATTGGATTTGATTTTGCACGTAATTCGCCAGCGCAATCGGATCATTCCTCATGCTGGCAACAAACTGGTCCAGCGTGGGATTGCGCCGCAACTCGGGACTGTTGTCCAGATTGGTATAGAGCGGACTCGTAAGCGCAACGACATTGGTCATCATGGCGGTCAGATTGGTCAACTCCAGTGGCGTTGCGCCCAGATATTGCGGCGGAAGTGGCTGCCCGTTGAATTGCGGCGCACTGACAAAAACGGATTGCCAAGGCGCCGGATTGTCAAAATCAATGCTATAGAGCCGGCACCAGTCCAAATTGGTTCTCGCCGTGTTCATCACCGCCGGGCTGGCATTGGTACCTGATGGAAACACACCCAGCGCTTCCACCACATAGCAGTAATCGGGCGAACCTGCCGTTTGGGTCAGAATGAACGGACCGTTGAGGGCATTGGTAAATGAATGCGCCACCCCCCAAGCCCCCACCGTGGGAGCCGCAGTCAGGGCAAGCCCCGCCACGTTTACACCCGTTGCCTCCGTACTGGTGTTGGTTGACTCACTCCAGGCCGCCCCGGTGGCCAGGTTCGTGGCAATAATTGTGTTGGTGGACCATCCCCCGGCGCCATTGGTCAGACTGCTGGACGGGGCCTCCGCCACCAGTTGCAACACCGTGGTCAAATTATTGGTGGAAATGGTCACCATCAGACCGTTGTTCAGAAATTGATTCCATGCCGTTTGATCGCCGACGATGGTCTGTCTGGGCACAGTGATATAATTGGTCGCAAAAGCGCTGATGACCCCATTCGTGTTCGACAGGAAATCGGACTTGCGATACACAAGTATCCGGATCGGGGCCGCAAAGACCGCGCCGTTGCTGTTCGTGCTTTCATATTGGGCTCCAGCATATATCCCAAAACGATAAGCCTGCCCGATGCTCAATGAACTTCCCCCCCCGCTGGAGCCGAAGGCCACAATCGGATTCTGAAAATCGTTCGTCCAGCCGTAGGTGCTGACCTGCGAACCATTCGCATTGGTCACCACCGGCGCAAGCAACCCTATGTGATGCCGGACATCGTTCGCAATCCGGGTGAACCACGGTTGCGCGCCGTTGAAGTTTTCACTGTTACTGCCCAGATCATCCAGTTTCACCCCCTGCTCTGAATCCAGCGGTATGACAAACGATTTGTAGGTGAAGTCGTTGCCGTTCCCGCGCACAAACCTCACGTCATTGGTCGCGAGAACGTTTAATGAGTTCGATGTAAATGCCGGCAGGATGACATAAAAGCCCGGTATGATTTCTGGACTGGTTTGAATTTGATTTGCTTCCCAACCAATGCCCAACTGCCCCAATTGATCGGCACCCCACACCCGCACCGAGCCGTCTGCCAGGGTGGCCACCACATGATCGCCAAAAACTTGGATGCCGATTACCGCGGTTAACCCGATCACCTGAACGGGCGTAAGCCGGGTCGTCGTTGTTCCGTCACCCAATTGCCCGGAAGCATTAAGCCCCCATGCCCAGACCGTGCCATTGGTGGCCAATGCCACCGAGAATTGCACTCCGGCCCCCACGCTGGCAATCCCTGACAAACCGGATACCAACACTGGAGATGCTGAATTGGTTGTCGTTCCGTTTCCTAGTTGGCCGTTCACATTATAGCCCCAGGCATAAACATTGCCATTGGTGCCGAGCGCCAGCGAATGGTCATCGCCCGCGGCTAGTGCTGATATCGGTGGCAAACTACCGATGATTACGGGTGTTAATTGATTGGTATAGTTGCCATTGCCAACCTGGCCATACAGATTATCACCCCAACCATAAACTGTGCCATTGGCGCCAAGCGCCAAAGAATGCTCGCCGCCAGCGGCAATGCTGGTTATGTTTGCCAAATAATTTTTGTTGATCTGGTTTGGCAGGTAACTGTTGGTGATGGAGCCATTGCCGAGCTGCCCATAGAAATTGCCCCCCCACGACCAGACAAAACCATTGGTATCCAACGCCAGCGAGTGTTGTCCGCCAGCGGAAACCTGCCGGATTCCAGGCAGGGTTGCCTGATTCGTGATCAGAACCGGAACGCTTGTGTTATGATTGGTTATCGAACAACCCAGTTGGCCAAAATTATTTTCACCCCACCCCCAGACCAAACCGGCAGCCGTCAGTACCAGCGTGTGAGCTCCGCCCACACTGGTCTGGGTGACATTAACAAAATTGCCGATCTGCTCTGGACTGCTCCGGTTGATGACGGTCCCGTCTCCTAAACCACCAAAACCATTATAACCCCAGGCATAAACTGTTCCATCGGCCTTGGCCAGCACCGTTTGATGGTTGACGAGTAATTCCACCGGCGCGTCATTTGCTACCGGGGCTATATACGCAGCTATGGTGTTCGTTGGAGTAATCGAATATGAAACGGTAACAGACAGATCCACGCCACACGGAACGGGGCTATATGCCGCACTATAATAACCGAAATTAAGATCATAAGTGGGATCGTCGAACATATCATAACTATTGACGTCATCGCCAAGTTCACCCCATAGATTGTTGCCCCATATGCCGATAACTCCATTGTTCAACAAAACCATCGAACCCTCCATCCCGGCGGCAATACTAATCGCTCCATACACATCTGTTACCTGAACTGGAGACAGGCACTGAGTCGTGGTCCCATTCCCCAACTCTCCAAGCCCATTATACCCCCAGGCCCAAACTGTTCCATCTTGCCGCAAAGCCAGACTGGCCGCCGATCCCTTCGCAATCATGGTGACATTGCTCAAATTAATCACGGCCACCGGCACACTGCTGTTGGCGGCCAGACCATTGCCCAGTTCTCCATTCCCGCCCTCGCCCCATGACCAAACTATGCCATCCGCTCGTAATGCCATGGATTGATATGGTCCCGCCGCAATGGCCACAATATTGGTCAAATTCGTCACCGCTATGGGGACAAGGCTGCCGCTACTGGTCTGACCATTGCCTAATTCCCCGACCCCGTTATATCCCCATGACCAAATCGTCCCATCCGCTCGCAATGCCAGGGAATGAAAGGTTCCCGCCGCAATGGCCACAATATTGGTCAATTTGGTCGCCGCTACGGGCACACTGCTGTTGCTGGTCAGACCATTGCCCAGTTCTCCGTCAGCGTTATAACCCCATGACCAAACCGTCCCGTCGGCTCGCAACGCCAGGACATGCATTGCTCCTGCCGCAATATCCACCACGTTGGATAAATTATTAACCAGGTGCGGAGTCTCCTGGTAATCAGTACCCCCATCCCCCAATTGCCCAACCCCCCCGCAACCACTCGCGAAAACCAAGCCATCGTTTCGTAAAAGCAGTGTGAACGGGTATACCGCAAAATTACCGGTTACACTGGGGGGATAAGGTGCCGTCGCGGGGAAAATTTGAAAAAAATTGGATGAGAAAGCAAAAAGATTATTGTAGCCGCCGCTGGAAATTTTGGTGATATTGCTCACCGAAACACTCATCAACATGGGAACGGAAACATAAACCGGGGGTTTAATAGTTTCAATATAATCACCGGTTTCTCCCATAATATCCTGGCCCCACGCCCAGACAGTGCCATCGCTCCGCAACACGACGCTTCCCAAGGGCTCCATCGCCATGACTTTGGCCGCCTGACCATAGGCAGCGGTTGCCATCCCGGCATTAAACAAACAGGCAATAACCGTTAATAAAACCCACGTCTTGCCGGACAATATCCGGACGCAACTTTGAGTTGCTCCGGCCAGGTTGCTTTTATTAAAGGTAAGTTCCATAAAATATTTAATATTTATTTAAAATGTTGCGTTATCCCAATGCCCGTCAGTAGATGGTCGAGCCATCAACGGGATTAACTATGGTGATCCCCCACGGCGTCTCCCCCGGACCCACCACCCCATTGCCATTGGCATCTTCAATATAATCAGGAATTCCATCCCCGTTGCTGTCCAGTGGATTGCCATTGCCATCCACCGCCACGTAGTGATAACCGATGCTCACGGGCGAAAAGCCTTCGACAACTTGGTTCGTGGTGACGGTGTAATGGTAAAGGCCAAGCTGGTCCGCGGTCGTGCTGCCCTCGTTAATCAACGGGCTGTTGGTCGGCTGATAATAATGCCCCAGCCAGCTGCTCTGGAAGGGGAAGGGCACAGTGGTCACGATCACCGCGCCCGGCTCATTGGCCGAGAGCAGGTTGTAGTTGGTCACATACCCGTTGTGGTCGTTGGTTAACACCCCGCTGACAATCCAGTTGGTCAGGTTGTTGCAGTAAAAGAAGTTGTCCCGAAACGTGAACGCATTGCCCGCGTTGCTGCTGATCAACCACACGTCCCCCTGGTCAAACAGGTTGTTGTAGGCGCTGAGCGTCACGTTCGACCCGTCCGCATACAACTTCGTCCGCTCAAACAAACAGTTGGTCAACCCCACGTTCAGCGCGCAGCCTTGCCCCGCAAACGACACCTGCGTCCCATGAAACCCGCAGTCCCGAAAATCCCATACCCCCCCCTTGTAGTCGTCGCTCACATGTCCCCCAGGCCCCGCCAATCGCGAAAAGTCCGTGAACCGGCAGTTCACCGTGCTCGAACAATACACCGAATCGCTCGCCAAGGTCGGATCACTCGCCCAGTTAATCGCCTCTTCCTGCACCGTCCGGCATTGCACCAGCCGGTTGAGTTGATTGGCTTTCCCCTGCGATATCAGGCTGGCTCCGGGCTCAATTAAAAACGGCCCCCCAAACCCCACCGCCACCCCGTTGGTCAGCGTCACCGTGCCACTGAAAAATATGTTGTACCCGTCAAAGTAAAAGTCCAGCGGATCGTAATGATACCCCAGATCCACGTTCAGGGCGTTTGTGTCCCGCGCCACGGTCGGCCCCCACGTCCCGGGCCAGCTCCCGTCGATCCACGCGTCGGAGTACCATTGGGGCGCCTGCGTGGTCTTCTGCCGCAAGTCCGCCAGCAGGGCCGGATTGATGTTCAGCGTGCCGGCATTCCGATAAGGACTTCTTGTCGCCAGGTAATAACTCCCCGCGCCAGCGGTCTGGAAGATCGTGCCGGAGGGATTGATGACCACGCCATTCGTGTTCAAAGCCGGCCCGTTCCCAACAGTGGCCACGATGATGCTGTTGGTCAGACAAACCGCCGCCGGCACCAACGCACTGCCGTCCCAAAGCGAACCGCCCGCTACCGTCATTTGTTCCCCAATCAAGGGTAGTGCATAATAAAAGCTTACCGCATTGCTGCACTGCCCGAACAGCGCATTGTGAAACAGAACATTCGTGCCCGAAAAGAGCATCACCGCGTATTGACAGGACATAAATTGACAATCCCACACATCCACTGGGAATGAGGGATAACCATTATCAAAAGAAAGCCCCGCCTGTGCATAACTAAACCGCAGGTTCCTGACCGTGTAGTTGGGCGCACCGTCCAAGTACAGGTAGTAGCTGTTTTGTTCAGTCGTGGGAACCCCAGAACTGTTGCTGATCGTTTCTCCAACCGTGTCGTCGTTTTTATCCGTCAACACTGCCGGATGGTAGGATGCGGTCTGGCAATTCAATGTCCCAACAATCTCAAGATAAGGTCCGGTGGAGTCATCAAATTTTATGACCGCTCCCCCTTCAATGGTGGTAGTTCCACTCAAGGAGCATCCACCGCTGATCAAATAAGTCGTGTCACCCTGAAACGTGAAATTCGCCTGGCTGCTGTTGATCAGATCGTAATCCAGCACCACCCCCGCCGCCCCTTTCAAATCCAAACCCGCCACCGGCAACGGCTTCGCCGCCACCGCCACCGCCGGACGGCCCGCCGGCAATACCCGCCCCGCCCTCGCCTTCGGCCCAGTAGCGTTCTTCCCCCGCGCCTGCTCCCCGCCTCGCGGCAGGTTCTCCAGCTCCGCCTGCATCCCTTCATAGGGCAGTTCCTCGATCAAAAAGGTCCGCCCCTCCAGATGCGTCCACGTCTTGTACACCGGCCGGCCCTGCCCATGTGGGGTTCGGTGCATACCCGCCACCTCCATCCGCAGCGTATCCGCCACCGACAACGCCTGCCCGGGCTCCATTTCCATCCCCCCGAATTCCAGCGTCGTGTCCGTCAAACCATTCCCCGCTTCGCCACGGCCACGCTGCCCCACCGCCCGCGGCTCCGGCGAATCGAAAAATTCCGTCAACACCTGCAACCGCGCCGTTTGCGGATTCAAACCAAATGTCCCGGGCGCCGGCGGCTGTTCCCGCAAAATTATGTCCTGCTCAAATCCCGCCTTCGTGTAGGTGTAGCGCACGTCCGCCTTCAATCCCGTAAACGCTTCAGGATAGATGACCTGGTTGGACCCCACCAATTGCCCCACCGTCCTCTTGATCTCGGCGATCAGCACCGTTTGGCTCCCGTCATCATAACTCAAACCCAACGGCCGGCTCTGCAACTGCTCCCCCGCCGGCGTCACAACCTGGATGACCCCCTGATACAGGTCATACGGAAAATACGCCTGATACTGCCCATGCACCGCCGCCGCTCCTCTCCCCGCCTGCGGCTGGATGTTCTCTTCCGACTCCACCCACTGCCCCCGCCCATCCTTGTAGTTCATCCCCGTTGCCACCTCGGTGTACCGGTGAGTCTGGGGCACCAGATCCCCCGCCACGGAGTATTCCAGCACCGTCCGCTCCCACACCCGATAGTTGGCCCCGCGCTCCTCCACCACATACGGCAAGTCGCCTGTCTGCCCGCGCAAACTCAGGTTCATTGAAACCAACATCACCAACACGACACCAATTGCCAGTCTGTTTGTTTTCATAGGGAAAATGGAAAATTAAGAATTTGTGAACCGGAAACCCCCACGCCGTATCCAAGGAAGACCCATAGACAATCACCCACCTCTGCCTGTAGAACATACCAGCCATCGAGCCTAAATCGCTTACCCACCACGGTTGCCATTTGCCTTCTGCCTTCCCAAATGCGTTGCCAAGATCCTAACGACCCGCTACCCTTTAGATGAAGACTTTTTTTAACACGACGATAAAATCCCTGTCAACTGTTTTTAAAAAAATATTTCGTTTTTTTCTTGGCTACTATGGG
>Ga0116130_1001315_pt1 | contig 14364 bp, 5 predicted proteins | sample June2015DPH_17_5_FD_89733 | JGI IMG/M metagenome (GOLD analysis project Ga0116130, IMG submission 89733) | Peatland microbial communities from SPRUCE experiment site at the Marcell Experimental Forest, Minnesota, USA - June2015DPH_17_40 | ecosystem: Environmental > Terrestrial > Soil > Wetlands >...
GACCCGCACATCGACAACTACGACGGCAGCTTTCACAAGCTGAAATTGGACAGCGACCGCAAGAACGTGGTTCTGCAGGCGCGCAATGGTTACTTTGCCTTACCTCCGGAAGCGCGCGCCGCGGGCCTGGAAGCCTTTGAATTGCCGCTGCTCAAAGCCATCTCCGAAGCTCGGGTTTTGCATGACGTCGAATTCCGTGCAGGCGCTGTCCTCCAGCAGCCGCGAAGCGACGGCAGGGATCTTTCGGTATTGGTCGAGGTTCCGCTGCATGGCTTGCAGGCCAAACCGGATGCGGCCGGGTTCAATGTCCACTTCTCGGTGGCTGCGCTGGCGAAGGACGCCAAGGGCGAAGTAGCGGGTTCCAAGCTGACCCGCGACCGTTCGGTCCACGTTACCGCCGATCAGTTGAAGATGGGCAATTTCGTGGACAAGATGGCGATCGAGCTTCCACCCGGAAAATATACTCTGGAGACCGCGGTGATGGACCGCGAGAGCGGCAATATGGGAACCGGGCACAGCGAGTTCTCGGTGGCGCCCACAGCCAAAGGCGTGGGCATCTCCTCGCTGACGTCGGTGCGCTCTTACACACCCAATGTGAAGGGCCTGGATCCCAACGAACCATTCCAGTTTCAAGGTGGCAGCATTACGCCGACATTGAATAACAGCGTGCCTCGAGCGGAGAATTCGAACCTGCGGCTGTTCTTCGTGGTCTATCGAGACCCCGCGATTTCCGCCAAGCCCACGGTGGAAATCGAATTTCTGCTGAACGGCGTGAGCTTGACGAAGGTGCCGATGCAGTTACCAGACGCCGACGCTCAGGGCCGGATCCCATATGTGCTGACCATTCCAGCGGCCTCCATTCCACCAGGTGTCTACCAAGTCCGCGCCTCGGCCCGCCAAGGCGACACCGAATCGGTCACGCAGACTGACGTAAAGATCGAAGCGAACTGATCATCCATGAAAAAGATGACACATCAGCAGGTCCAGACACGTGGGTGGATCTTCACAATCTTCACATGGCGCGCTGGCTAAAGCCGGGCCTCCGCGTTAGAATATAGAGCCAGCGTGAGGGATTTAGGGACCTGCGTGCTCTGCTTGTGCGCCGCGGCCGCGATAGCGGCGTCGCCCGGCCCGCGCTCCGAGAGCGTAGCCCCGATCACCATCGACTACCCAACTGATGGGTCGATCTTCCCACCCGACATGGCGCCTCCAACATTCTTATGGCGCGACGCCGAAGCCAGCGCTACGCATTGGAAAATCGAAGTGAAATTCGCCGGCGGCGCGGCGAGTTTGCAGGTGAAGTCCAGCGGCGAGCGTTTCGAAGTCGGCGAGATCGATCCGCGCTGCGTGGGCGCTGTGCCGCCCACCCTCACGCCGGAGCAAGCCGCGGCGCATACCTGGAAGCCCGATCCGCAGACCTGGGCGGCCATCAAGAGCGGTTCCACGACGGGCGCCGCCACCGTCACCATCACCGGATTCGCGGACCCGAACGACACCCGCGCCGTTTCACGCGGCCGAATCTCCATCGAAACTTCGCTGGACCCGGTTGGCGCGCCTATCTTTTACAGGGATGTGCCGCTGATCCCCAGCCCGACCGTGAATGGCGTGATCAAGCCGTTGCCGCCCTTTGCCATCGGGCTGATTGCCTGGCGTCTGCGCAATGTGGGCGAGACGCAAAGCAAGATCGTGATGCAGGGTCTGCCGACTTGCGCCAACTGCCATTCCTTCGCGCGCGATGGCCATACACTCGGACTGGATGTGGACGGCCCCCAGAACGACAAGGGCTTGTACGCGCTGGTCCCCGTGCGCAAGGAGATGTCCATCCGGGATGAAGACGTGATCCGATGGAGTTCCTTTCGCGGCGAGGCGCCGGTGAAGACCGATGGGCCGGCCGCCAAGCGATTCGGTTTTATGTCCCAGGTGTCGCCCCATGGCGAGTACGTAGTCACCACCATCGACGATCCGCGCGTGCGCCGCACGCTGAACGTGAACGGCCTGGCGCGCGGCTTGGCGGACCGCCTCTACAACGCGGGTTACAAGAATTACGGCTTCGGCCAGGTATTCTATCCGACACGAGGCATCCTGGCTTGGTATAGCCGTGCGGCGGCCCAACTACAACCGCTGCCGGGCGCCGACGATCCGCGCTATGTGCAGACCAATGCGGTGTGGAGTCCCGATGGCAATTACCTGGTGTTTGCGAGAGCGGAGGCCAGGGAACCGTATCCGGCGGGACAAAAAGCGTCGGAATACGCCAATAGTCCGGACGAGACGCAGATTCAGTACGACCTCTACCGGATTCCGTTCAACGGCGGCCAGGGCGGCCAGGCGGAGCGCATCGAAGGCGCTTCGCGGAACGGCATGAGCAACAATTTCGCGAAGGTGTCGCCGGATGGCAAATGGATCGTCTTCGTGGAATGTCACAACGGCTTGTTGATGCGCCCCGACAGCCGGTTGTTCATCGTACCGGCCACGGGCGGGGTGGCGCGGCCGCTCAAGTGCAATACGTGGCGTATGAACTCGTGGCACAGTTTTTCGCCGAACGGGCGATGGCTGGTGTTCTCTTCGAAGGCCCGTTCGCTGTACACGCAGATGTACCTGACCCATCTGGACGAGAATGGCAACGACAGCCCGGCGATCCTGATCGAAAACGCGACGGCCGCCAACCGCGCCGTGAATATCCCAGAGTTCGTCAACATTGCGCCGGACGGCATCGAGAGGATCGACGCGCCGGCCACGGAGTTCTACCGGTTGTTCGACGTGGCATCGGAACTGGGGCAGAAGAATGAATACGACGCGGCCATTGCGAAATGGAACGAAGCGTTGGCGCTGAGCCCCGACGATGCCAAGGCCCACAGCAACCTGGGGGTGCTGCTGGAAACGGTGGGCCGGACCGGCGACGCCATGGCCCATTACCGGAAGGCGATGGAATCCGAACCGGACTATCCGGATGGTTACACCAACCTGGGCATCGCGCTGGCGCGCGCGGGAAAACTGGAAGACGCCATTCCGTATTTGGAGCGGGCCGCGCAACTGAGTCCGTGGGACGCCAAGGCGCACAGCAACCTGGGCGCAGCATTGGCGGAACGCGGCAGGACGGGCGAAGCGATTGCGGAGTGTGAGAAGGCGCTGCAGCTCAGCCCCGGGGATTCGGAGGCGCACGCCAACCTGGCGATTGCGCTGGCCAAGGCGGGGCGGCTGGACGAAGCCATCGCGAGTTTTGAGAAGGCGCTGGCGGGCGACCCAGACTCGAGCGAGATCCATGCGAACCTGGCAGGCGCGCTGCTGGAGAAAGGCCGCTTCGACGACGCGATTCCGCATTTCGAGAAAGCGCTAGCCGCCAATCCGAACTCGGCCAAACTGCATTACGATCTAGGAAGGCTGTTGGCCACGCGCGGAAGGTTCGACGAAGCGATCCCGCATTTAGAGAGGGCGGCTGCGGGGGAGGACCCGGCGATTGGCGGTACACTGGCCGCGGTCTATGCGCAGTTGGGCAGGTGGGGCGACGCGCTGGAGATGGCGCGCAGGTCGCTGCGGGTGGCGCAGGCGCGGAACCAGCAGGACCTGGCGCGGGCGCTGAGCGCGAGTATCGCGAGTTATGAGGCAGCCCAGGCTCAGGGCGGGGGCAAGTAGGAGTGACCGCCCGGAGTAGGCATCGACCGGATGCGCCAGAGCTATGACCAGCCTAAGGCTGCTTTACCCACAACGTAACAACCTGGCTTGAGGAGCCACCGGCGGTGATCTGCAAAGACAGTGGATTGCCCGCCGGAAGAGTGCCGGGCAGTTGGACTTGCACCTGCGTCAAGCCAATTGCGCCGTAAGTCAGGCCGGCGTAGGTCACGGTAACATCAGTTCCTGCGAGAGACGCCGTGGGCAGCGTGGTCACGGTGGCGCCCAAAGGACTCCCGAAGCCGGTGTCGGGAACCACCGTCACGTCTCCGAAGCCGGTCATCCAGACCACGATCTGCTCTCCGGGAACGGCGGGATTTGCCGCGGTCACCAGGCTGTAATCCGCACGCGTAATGACGCCTTCCGTATCTCCCGCCGCCGGTGAATATTGAAAAACTCCCGGAGCGTAGGGAGAGAGAGTAACGGAAACAGTGTCGCTGACACCGAGCCCGTTGTAGATCTGGATACTGGAAGTGCCCGCCAATGCCGCGTCCCATGGCATCTGAAAATTGATCTGCCCAGAAGAGACGTACCAGAGCGGGGCGGGGAAGCTGTCGACTGTGACTATCACGCCGTTGAGGCTGGTGGGCAGCGGGACAAATGCCGCCGCGGCCGCAGGCCCATCCGGGGCAAGGTTAGCGCCGAAAACTGAGGCTACCGAACCGCGCGTTAATCCGTCCGAGAAACTCGCGCCGTTAGTCACCGCATTCGCGGTGAAGGTGGGCACGGCCGGAGTGGAAGCCGGCAGGGTGCCGTACCAGATGCCGCGCCCGGCCACGGCCAGATAGAGCAGGTTCGGGGTTCGCATGTCACCCTCCATCTGCGCCACGTTCAGCATGGCCTGGGTATCCGGGTTAGTGATGCGAATCCAGGTCTGTCCTCCGTCTTCGGACTTATAGATAGCATCGCGCGTCGCGCCGGCGATGCGGCCCAGGATATAGATGAATGGTGTCTGCAGGCTGTTGCCCTGGCCGAAAGCGATCTTATCGCAGATGCCGACTCCCGCCACGGTCTGGAAAGTCTTTCCGCCATCGGCGGAATGATAGAGCGGGTTGCCGTTGACGTCCGCGGTTCCACAGCAACCGTTGCGGGCGAAAGCCATCCAAACATCGCCGTAAGCCGTCGGGTTAGAGGCGATGGTGACATTAGTGATGTAGGATGGGAAACCGGCCGCGGCGCTGGTAGTCCAGGTTGCTCCGCCGTCCGTCGAGTAGTAAAAGAACGAGTTGTCCCAATAGTAGAAAGTCTTGCCGTTGGCGTCGTTCCTGTCCGCCGACAGAATGTTGCTGGTCACGTAAGGGCTGATGCCGATGGCCCAGGATTTCGGCAGCGAGTCATAGTGCACGTTATCGTTGTTCTGGGGATCGTAGGGGATGGGCCGTGGCGGCGGGTTGGCCAGCTTGCACAGAGCCCAGGTCTTGCCGCCGTCGGTAGTGTAATGCGGCCAAGGCGCATTTGGCGCACTGGCGGTGTCAAATCCGCCGTCAAACGTGCCCCAGGCCGGCGCCCAGATCATATTCTGCGGATTCGTGGACGACATGGCGATCTGTCCGCTAACGGGCGTGGACAACTGTTCGGTGCCGCCCGACCAGAGCTGCTCGGAGGGTACTGAGGCAAAGGCTGTCCAGTTCACGCCGTTGTCGATCGAGGATCCGTACAGCGACCAGGCCTGCCATTCGCCATTGCCGACGAAGGCCAGATTGTCCGGATGGTAGTAGCTGTAGTCCAGGCTTGCGCCCATGGAAACGTTGGGCCACGGCACGGGATAAGTAGTGCCGCCATACATGCCGGTTTGCCAACTGAAGCTCGGATTAGGATCGAACGGGACGCCGGACGGGTTGATTTTGGCGACGGGCACCTGGTCGCGATCGGCGTGACGGAACCCGACCATGTCTTCCACCATGCTGATCAGGTCGGCGCCGCCGCTCTTCGGAGGAACCCGCACCATCACGCCAACCAACTCTTCGAGATTTTGCATCTGCCAGGCCCAGAAGGGCGGACTGGCCGTGACGTCAGTGGTAAGCGCGACTCCCCAGCCATTGGTCCACCAGACCTGCTTGGCATTCGAAGGATCGATGAAGAGAGCCGCCATTCCGCCGGAAGCTCCCGCGGTGGAAATATAATACTTCGGGGCGGAGAGATTCGAGCCGGAGTTAAGCAAGTCGACGCCGTTCATGACCATGACTTGCCGGCTCCAGGAAGCGCCCGCGTTGGTGGATCGCCAGACGGAACTATCGCGGCCGACCATCACCGTGGCCGGGTTGCCGGGATCCGCGGTGATTCCGGTGTACGGAGCGGAGTTGTCGCCGGGAGTAATATCGGTCCATTGGCCGTTGGAATACCGCGCCACGTTTCCAGCGCCGGGGCTGGTTACGCCGCAACTCACATACAGCGTGCCGTCACTGGCAACCACGCCGCGAATGGGGTTGCTGGGACCGCCCAGGCTGGTCCAGGTCTGGCCACCGTCTGCCGACCGCCAGACGGCGCTGCCGTGCACGCCGGTGTAGATGGTTTGGGACACGCCGTTGGTGGTTGCTCTGGAATCGAAGAGTGCGAAGGTGTAACCCGCGGCGTCAGTGGCCGGGTTGGTGGTCCATGGCGGCAGGCCGCCGGAAACTTGCGTCCAGGTATATTGCGCGTCGGGCTGGCGCAAACCCTTCCACAATCCGTTGCGGCGGGATGCGAAGTAGAGCACGCTCGAGTTGTTAGGGTCAACCGCCAGACGCTCGCCGGATTCCACCCGGTAGTCGTCATTGGCGCCGATATAGAGGTCGTGCTGCACCAGGCCGGTGCCGCGCCAGGTGACGCCGCGGTCTTCCGAGACCATCACCTCGGCGGCGTACTGATATTCATTCTTGACGATGGAATTGGTGCGGGGGATGACCACATAGGAGCGCGAGGGAGTGCCGGGATCGATGGCCACCGTTTCGGTTCCGATGCCGGCCTGAGTGGCGAGGCCATCGAGGAGAGGGATCCAACTGGATGAGGGCCGATCGAAGCGATAGGCGCCGCCGACATCGGTGCGGATGTAAACATCGAACGGCGCGACCGGCTGCACCACCAGACCGGTGACGTAGCCCATGCCCTGGATGTTGACGTTCTTCCATTGGAATAATTGCACCGTTTCGGAGCGGGAGGCGGGCAAAAGGAAGGCAAATAGCGCAAGTACCTGGACTCGGCGGGAAAAACTCGCGGATAGCCACTGACCGGTCATGCCGCTTCCCGGCGGAAGTACTCCACGGTGAGGCGCAGGCCGTCTTCGAGCGTCACATGCGGCTCCCAGCCTAGAATCGCGCGCGCCTTGCCGATGTCGGGGCGGCGCTGTTTGGGGTCGTCCTCGGGCAGCGGGCGGAACTCGGTGGGCGATAGGGAACCCGTCAGCCGCCGTATTTGCTCCGCGAACTCGAGGATCGTCATTTCGCGCGGGTTGCCCAGGTTCACCGGATAGCGCTCGTCGCAAAGCATCAGCCGGTACAGGCCGTCCACCAGGTCGGTCACGTAACAGAAACTGCGGGTCTGCGAGCCATCGCCAAAAACCGTGATGGGCGCTCCCGCCAGCGCCTCGCCAAGAAAGGCCGGCACCACGCGGCCGTCATTCAGCTTCATGCGCGGGCCGTAAGTATTGAAGATGCGCGCGATGTGGGTGGCCACGCCGTGCTTGCGGTGATAGGCCATGGTCAGCGCTTCGGCGAAGCGCTTGCTTTCGTCGTAACACGAGCGCGGCCCGACCGGGTTCACATGTCCCCAGTACGATTCCACCTGCGGGTGAACCTCCGGGTCGCCATAGCATTCCGAAGTGGAAGTCAGCAGGAAGCGCGCGCGCTTCTCCCGCGCCAGGTCGAGCATGCGCCCCGTGCCGGCCGAGCCCACCATCAGGGTTTCGATCGGGTGTTCATGGTAATCCTTCGGGCTGGCGGGCGAAGCCATGTTCACCACCGCGTCCACCGCGCCCGCGATCGAAAACGGCTCGGTGATGTCCTGCTGGATAAGACTGAAACGCGGTTCGTCCGCCAGGTGCATCAGATTGCGTGCGGCTCCGGTGAGGAAATTGTCTAGCCCCACCACGGTATGCCCTTCCGCCAGCAGGCGGTCGCAAAAATGGGACCCGATGAACCCGGCGGCGCCGGAAACGACAATGCGCAAGGAAGCCTCCCTCTTGATTCTAGCTGGGCGAGGCGGAAGTCAGGAGTCAGAAGACAGAAGTCAGAAGACGGAAGGCGCCGCGCTGGCGCCACTCCGACTTCTGACTTCTGTCTCCTGACTCCTGTCTCCTGCCTTCTGTTACGCTCAGACTTTGGCGAATGCCGATGGGCTCATCGTGGCTGGAACAGTTCATTCTGGTTGTGCTCGTCGCCGCTTCGGCGTGGCTGTTCTGGCGGCGTTTTCGCACCGTGGTGCAGGTGTTGCGCACGGCGCGCCCGACGCCGGACTATAGCCTGGCGCCCATCGGCCCACGCGTCCGCCAGTTCCTTTGGGAAGTTGCGGCGCAGGGCAAGGTGATTCGCGGGCGCCCGCTCGCCGGCCTCGCGCACGCATTCGTGTTCTGGGGATTCTGCGCCTTTGCGCTGGTCACGCTGAATCATTTCGCGGAAGCGTTCGGCGTGCGCCTGATCTCGCCGGCGAGCGCTTGGGGCCACGCCTATTTGGATTTCGTGGGTGCGTGGGCGGTCGCGGTCGCGGTAGCGATCACCGGCCTTTTCGTACGCCGCTTTGTTGCGCGGCCGGTCTGGCTCGGCAAGGTTTCGAAAGAATCGGGCGTGATCGCGGGGCTGATCTTTTTCCTGATGCTCACCTACCTGGCCGGGCTAGCGCTGCCCGAGGGCAACGCGGCGCACGTGAACTGGTGGCTGCACACGCTGGCGCTGCTGGCGTTTCTGCCGCTGATTCCGCACACCAAGCACTTGCACCTGGCGCTCAGCCCGGTGACCGTGTTCCTGCGCCGGCAAGGCTTCAGCCGCATACCGCCGCTCGAGGGCGACGAGGACTTCGGCCTCGACACCGGCAAAGATGTCACGCGCATGGACGCCTTGCAGGCATTCACTTGCGTCGAGTGCGGCCGCTGCACCGAGCATTGTCCGGCGTACAACACCGGAAAGGTTTTGAACCCAAAGGAAATCGTGCTTGGGGTTCGCCGTTACCTGAACGAGTTCGGCACGGGCGGGGAAGCGCCTCTGCTGGGCTGCCATATCGACGAAGAGGCTGCATTTCAATGCACCACCTGCGGGGCTTGCGAATTCGAGTGCCCGGTGGGGATACAGCATTTGCCGCTCATCGTCGGCCTGCGGCGCGGCGCGGTGAACACCGGAAAATGGGAAAACGAATACGGCTCCAAGCTGTTCCGCAACCTGGAACGCAATGGTAACGCGCTCGGCTTCGCCACGTCCGAGCGGCAGAAATTCATCGAGAAAAACGAGCTGCCGTATTTCGATGGCACGCAGGAATATTGCCTCTGGCTGGGCTGCATGGGCGCTTACGATCCGCAAGGGCGGGAGATCGTTCTGGCGCTGGCGCGCGTGCTACGCCATGCCGGCGTCACCTTCGGCGTGCTGCGCAAAGAAAAATGCACCGGCGATCCGGCGCGCCGGCTGGGCAACGATCTGGCGGCGGCGCAAGCGGCGGAAGCCAATATCGAAACACTGCGCGCGGCGAAGGTGGCACGCATGGTTTCCATCTGCCCGCATTGCGTGCGCACCATCGGCACCGACTGGCGCGAATACGGAGCCGCGTTCGAGATCGAGCATCACAGCGAACTGCTGGCGCGGTTGGTGACGCGGCTGCCGGTTGCCCAGGCCTCGGCAGGCAAAGTCGCATTTCACGATCCCTGTTACCTGGGCCGTTATCGCAATGTCTATGACGAGCCGCGCCGCGTGCTGGAGCGCTACGCAGATGTTGCCGATCCGCCCCGCGCCCGCGAGCGTTCCTTCTGCTGCGGCGCTGGCGGCGGCCAGATGTTCCTCGGCGAAGAGAAGGGCACACGCGTCAGCCTGGCGCGCGCCGGAGAGCTGCTCTCGACCGGCGCCGCGACGATCGGCACCGCTTGCCCCTTCTGCCAGAGCATGCTTCGCGATGCTCTAGGCACGCTCACCCAGTCGCCGCCCAAGCTGCTCGACATCGCGCAGATCGCGGCCGCGGCGCTGCCGAGATTGCAGGAGCCTTAGCCCGCCAGCCTGGCCTTCTCCGCGCCGCCGGGAAGCAGCAACTCGAGGAATGCTTGCGCGGCGCGGTTGAATTTCTTGCGCCGCCGGTGCACGATGCCCACTGGCCGCACCAGGCCCGGCGCTTCGAGGCCCACTGCGACCAGCCGTCCACGCTCAATCTCGGCCTGCATGCTGCGCGCGGGCAGAATGCTGACGCCCGATCCCAACGCCACGGCTTCCTTGATCATCTGGATGTTGTCGAAGTGCATCACCATATGCACCGTCACTCCCCGCACGCGCAGGAAGCGATCGATCTCGCGGCGAATCGAAAGATCTTCGTCGAAGCCGATGAAATCGATGCCCTCCAGATCGGCTGCCAAGACAAGCGGCCGGCCGGCGAGAGGGTGCACCGGCGCCATGGCAAGCCGCATTTCTTCGTCGCGCCACGGAATCGCGGCAATCTCGCGGCTCGACTGCGGATAGCTCACCAGCCCCAGGTCCGCTTGCCCGCTGCTCACCGCGGCGTAGACTTTGTCCGGCCGCATGTATTCCACTTCCAGGCGCGCCGTGGGGTGGCTCGCGGAAAACTCTTCGCTCAGCCGGCTCATCTCGGAAAGCCCAACCGAATAAATCGACGCCACGTGTACGGTGCTTTCCACTTCCTGCTTGAGCCGCTCCAGCGCGAGTTGAAACTCGTCTTCCTGGCGCATCACATCGCGGCAGAAGTCGGCGTACAGCTTGCCGGCGGGCGTCAGTTCCAGCGGCCGCTTGGCGCGATCCAGCAGCGGCGCGCCCAAGCGCCGTTCCACCTCCTGCACGTGTTGGCTCGCCGCAGATTGGGTGACACCGCAGAGCTTGGCTCCCTTGCTCATGCTGCCCGTTATAGCTATCTCTTTGAAAAGCCGAAGCTCCCAGAAGCTCACCGGTCCAGCATATCATAACCTGTACTAATTCTGTCGAGGAATCAATTAGCTATTGCCTAATAGTAGAGGTGCTGGTAAACTGGTCAACTAAGGCAACCGCCGAGACTCCACCCACCCGCGACCGGACTACCCTCCAGGAGTCGTGGATGGCAACGGGACTACATTATGAATGACACCGTAATGCCTCGCGGCCTGCCCCAACCACAGGGTCTCTATGACCCGGCCCAAGAACGCGACTCCTGCGGTATCGGCTTCGTAGCCAATATCAAGGGCCAGAAATCGCACGACATCATCGTCAAGGGGATACAGGTTCTGATCAACCTGACCCACCGCGGCGCTTGCGGCTGCGATCCGGAAACCGGCGACGGCGCCGGCGTGCTGATTCAGATCCCGCACAAGTTCTTCGCCCGAGAGTGCGCCAAGCGCGGTTTCACGCTTCCGGCCGCGGGGGAATACGGAGTGGGCATGACGTTCCTTCCGGTGGAACGCCACGACCGCCTGCAATGCGAAGGCATTCTGGAGCGCATCGTCACCGAAGAAGGCCTCACCGTGCTCGGCTGGCGCGACACGCCCATCAATGGCGCCGCCATCGGCCGCGAAGCGCGCAACAGCCAGCCCTACATCCAGCAGATTTTCGTCAGCCGCGGCAAGGGAATGAATGAGGACCAGCTCGAGCGCAAACTGTACCTGGTCCGCAAGCGCGCCGAAAACGAAGTTGCCAAGTCGGATCTGCCCGAGAAGAGCTTCTTCTACATGCCGTCCTTTTCGTGCCGCACCATCGTCTACAAAGGTCTGCTGCTGGCTCCGCAAATCGCCAACTTCTATCCCGAGCTGAGCGATCCCGACGTGATCAGCGCGCTCTGCCTGGTGCACCAGCGATTCTCCACCAACACGTTTCCCACCTGGCAACTGGCGCACCCGTACCGGTTCATCGCCCATAACGGTGAAATCAATACGCTGCGCGGCAATGTGAACTGGATGCACGCCCGCCAATCGGTTCTGGAATCGCCCTTGTTCGGTGCAGATATCAAGAAGCTGTTCCCCATCATCACGCCTGGCGGCAGCGATTCGGCTTCGTTCGACAACGCGCTGGAGCTGCTGGTGATGGCCGGCCGCGGCATCAGCCACGCCATGGCCATGCTGATCCCCGAAGCCTGGTCGGGCAACCCGGACATGAACCCGCAGAAGCGCGCGTTCTACGAATATCACGCGTCGCTGATGGAACCGTGGGACGGCCCGGCGGCTATCGCCTTCACCGATGGCCGATCGATCGGCGCCACACTGGATCGCAATGGCCTGCGCCCGGCGCGTTACCTGGTCACCAATGACGACCTCATCATCATGGCTTCGGAAGCCGGCGTGCTCCCTGTCAAGCCGGAGGATGTCAAACTCAAGGGCCGCTTGCAGCCGGGAAAAATGTTGCTGGTGGATACCGTGGGCGGCCGGATCATCTCGGATAAGGAACTCAAGGCCAACCTTTACGGCCGCAACCCCTACCAGCTCTGGATCAAGGAAAACCAGGTCCAGATTCACGAACTGCCCGAGCCGCCGCGCGAGTATGGCACCGAGAGGGATACCTTGCTGCAGCGGCAGCGCGCCTTCGGCTACACCGACGAAGATCTGAAAATGATCCTCGGCCCGATGGCCGCCAAGGGCGAGGAGCCGATCGGTTCGATGGGCGCCGATACGCCGCTGGCCTGTCTTTCCGATAAGCCGCAACCGCTGTTTAACTACTTCAAACAGCTTTTCGCTCAGGTGACCAACCCGCCCATCGACCCCATCCGCGAAGAGATGGTGATGTCGCTGATCAGTTACATCGGCACCGAGCGCAACATCCTGGCCGAAACGCCGCAGCACTGCCACACACTGCGTCTGCCGCATCCCATCCTGACCAACCGCGACCTGGAACGGCTGCGGCGCGTTTCGCAAGGCAGTTTCCTGGCCACCACGCTGCCCATGCTGTTCGCCGTCGAGGAAGGCGAACGCGGCCTGGAGCGCGCGCTCGGCCAACTTTGCCGCCGCGCCTCGCTCGCCATCCAGTCCGGCTATACGTTGCTGATTCTTTCCGACCGCGGCCTGGACCGGGACTACGCGCCGATTCCGAGCCTGCTCGCGCTCGCCGCCGTGCACAATCACCTGGTGCGCGAGGAGACGCGCACCCAGGTGGCGCTCATCATCGAATCGGGCGAGCCGCGCGAGGTGATGCACTTCGCGCTGCTGATCGGCTACGGCGCCAGCGCCGTTAATCCGTACCTCGCTCTCGAAACGTTGCAGGCCGGCCAGCTTCAGGACACCGGCGTGCAGCCGGAAAAAGCGGTAACGCATTTCATCAAGGCCATCAACAAGGGTCTCCTCAAGACCTTTTCCAAGATGGGCATTTCCACCTTGCAGAGCTATCGCGGCGCGCAGGTGTTCGAAGCCATCGGCCTCTCCAAGCACCTGGTAGAAGGCTATTTCACCGGGACCGTTTCGCGCATCGAGGGTGTGGATCTGGACGTTCTGGCGCGCGAAGCCATCCTCAAACATCAGCACGCCTTCCAGCCTCGGAACGAATCCGATACCGACCTCGCCATCGGCGGCACCTATCAATATCGCGAGCGCGGCGAGTACCATCTCTTCAATCCGCAGACCATCGCCAAGCTGCAGCACGCCGTGCGGCAGAACAGTTTCGCCACCTTCCAGGAATACACGGAATTGATCGACGGGCAGAACCGGCAGCTCACTACGCTGCGCGGGATGCTCGAAATCAAGAAGGCGGACGAGCCGATTCCGCTCGAAGAGGTCGAGCCGGTGGCTTCCATCGTCAAACGCTTCGCCACCGGCGCCATGTCGTTCGGCTCGATTTCCAAGGAGGCCCACGAAACCCTGGCGCTGGCGATGAACCGCATCGGCGGCAAATCGAATACCGGCGAAGGCGGCGAGGACGAGGAGCGCTTCGCCGACGGACGCCGCTCCGCCATCAAGCAGGTGGCCTCCGGCCGCTTCGGCGTCACTGTCAATTACCTGGTCAACGCCGACGAATTGCAGATCAAGATGGCGCAGGGCGCCAAACCCGGCGAAGGAGGCCAGCTTCCCGGCCACAAGGTGGACGAAACCATCGCACGGGTGCGCCACTCGATTCCCGGCGTGGGTCTGATTTCGCCGCCGCCGCACCACGACATCTATTCCATCGAAGACCTGGCGCAGTTGATTTACGATCTCAAGAACGTCAATCCGAAGGCGCGCATTGCGGTGAAGCTGGTGGCCGAAGTGGGGGTGGGCACGGTGGCGGCCGGCGTGGCCAAGGCGCATGCCGACGTGGTGCTGATCGCCGGCGATTCGGGAGGCACCGGCGCTTCCCCGCTCTCGAGCATCCGCCATGCCGGCATACCCTGGGAGCTGGGCCTGGCCGAGACGCACCAGGTGCTGGTGCTCAACGATCTGCGCGGACGCATCCGCGTGCAGACCGATGGCAAGCTGCAAACCGGCCGCGACGTGGTGATCGCCGCCCTGCTGGGCGCCGAGGAGTTCGGCTTCTCGACTGCGCCGCTGGTGGCCCTCGGTTGCATCATGATGCGCAAGTGCCACCTCAACACCTGCCCGGTGGGCGTGGCCACGCAGGACCCTGCGTTGCGCGCCAAGTTCCGCGGCACGCCCGA
>Ga0116130_1001322_pt1 | contig 14311 bp, 15 predicted proteins | sample June2015DPH_17_5_FD_89733 | JGI IMG/M metagenome (GOLD analysis project Ga0116130, IMG submission 89733) | Peatland microbial communities from SPRUCE experiment site at the Marcell Experimental Forest, Minnesota, USA - June2015DPH_17_40 | ecosystem: Environmental > Terrestrial > Soil > Wetlands...
ACGCGGGCCGACCAGCCGGCCACGAATGAGCAGCAGAAGGAAGAGTCTGATTTCTTCCAGCAGCTTCAGCAGATTTCAGTTGAAGGATGGCAGGCCGGCTACAAGGTGTACGTCTACCGAGTATGGCCCGTGATCGACAAAAAGGACAATGAGCACTTTTTGTGCAAAGTAACCGAGCCTTTCGATGAAGACTACCTCATGCGGAACTTCGGAAGTGGGAAGTACTATTTGAGGCTGAACAACCAACGGGGCGAGACAGTAGCTTCCAAGACTGTTGCTCTCCACAATCCAGCGTTTCCCCCGGCGATTTCGCCGGATGAGGTGGTCCGCACCGACCCGCGCAACGAAACGTATTTCAAGGTGTGGGCGCCAAAAGAGCCAGCGGCGGCGACCGCCCCGCCCTCCTCATCCGCGGCCGACTCCACCGCCGTGCAGGAACTCTCCAAGTTGCTCAACAAGGCCCTCGAACAACGCGAAAGAGGTTCAGCGGCGGACTCGGCGCAATCCAACCTCACCGGCTCATTGGTCCAATGGGCACTCGATCAGACCGGCAAGGAAAGAGAAAGCAACGACCCGACGAAAATGGCAGCGCTGCTCCGGGAGCTTAAGTCGCTACTGCCATCGCAGCAGCCGCCGGACGGTCTCGCGCTGATTGAAAAAGTCTTGGCGATTACGGAGAAACTCAACCCGGCGAACCGTGAGGGGCAGCAGGATCCGTTGGATTACGTCGAGAAGGCAGTCAACCTGGTGGAAAAACTGCGACCCCAGCCCGCGGCTTCGGGTGCGTCCGGTGACTCCCAGATGGGATCGTGGCAGGAGTTCTTTCAGCCGGTGTTGCCCAGCCTCATCAGCGCGCTGGCCCCTATCGTCCCCGCCATGGCCCAAATGCTGCTGGCCAAGAACGCCCGGCCGCAGCAGGGTCCTCCAGTCTCACCGGTGGTCTCCCCGGTACCCGCCCCCGCAGGCGCCCCACCCGCAGGCGGAGAGCCCGCGCCTCAGCAACAGCCTGCCGCACCAGCTTCCGGCCAAGACTTTGCCGAGATGGCCGCGAATATGGCTCCATTGGTTCTCAACGCGCTCGCGCAACCTGGAAGAACGGGCGCTGATTTGGCTGACAGCGTAGTGATGCTCTTCGGTCCACTTCGCTACCAGCAGATCGCAGCCTTGGGCAAGGAAACGCTGCTGGCGTTCCTGCAATCGCACCCTCTTTGGCAACAGTTGGGCCCGGTTCAAGCGCGAGTGCCGGAGTTTATTGAGGAATTCATCGCTTACCAGGAGCCCGAAGATGATGAGCCAGCGAACGAAGACGAGGCGGAGGAAATGGAAACGGCACGCTGAAGAACGGGCCACTATGCGCGCCCATCTCGACCATACGGGCTGTAAGGTGGTGGGTCCAGAACCATTCACGATCAATCTCATCCCCGTGATACTGCCGGATGGCGAGACGGTGTACACGAGTCCCCAGGAAGCCGACGCGGTCAAGTGGGCCACCCTGCTGGATGCGGCGATTCGTTCAGTAGCGGATACGATTGCCGCGACCGGGCCGGAAAGGCTCATACTCTGGGCGGGAATCGGAGTGCTGTTTGCGGCGGCGACTGTATCGAACGGCAGCCACAGAGAGCGGAGCGGGCGAAAGTGCCATTAGCCGACACCAGCAACGAACCCGACTCAACCAACGTGCGGATACCCGAACCGGTTGTCTGCGCTATCGACACGCTGCGCGAGACTGTGGATCGGGAACATCTCCCGCGCTCAGCCCGGTTGCAGGTAGTTACCCGCGTTCGCCAAGTTATCGTTCCGAAAAGAAAGCCCGGCCGAAAGAACCCCAACATCGACTCTGCCTGGCAGGATTACCAGCGTGGCGTACGCGGTCTGAAGCTGTATCGAAGGCATATACCCGGCCACGGCAGGATGAACCAGTATCATCGTGCTGCTGAAGAAAACAGACTTCTGGATGGCCTCAGAAAGCGCGCCCGCCGGATGCAAGAGCAGGCAGGCCGGCGAACAACGAAACTGACGGATGCCACGCCAGCGCAGGTAGAGCCCGAACCCGGACCTTAGAATTCGTGATTGTCCGGCGGACATTGCCACCCCCGCTATTGTCCTGAAGTGTTCGCCGCCATAATCGTTTCGAAAGGGAAAACCAGATGGCAAAGAACAATCAGGCGTCAATCAACGACGACTTGCAAGACGCGATTGACGACTTACAGGATTCCATCGATTCCGCTCGCGACGTGTTGGACGCGGCAAACGATGTGACCTCCAGCCGTGAAGACTTGGCCCAAGCCGTGGTTGATGCACTGGACGCGCTCAGCCCGGACGGAGACGAGGACTTGGAAGACGACAACGGGGGGGAATAGTCGCGCCGTCCGCGGTGAATCCTCCCGACCGCAAGCCCGTTGACCGCATTACCGACCGGGCCAAGCGATACCGCGCGCAAAAGGCGATTCGTGGTCCCAGGCGTTGTGTACTTTGCGGCGCGCGGGGCCGACTGGACGTGATGCACCTGGACGGCGACGAGTCCCACGGAGAAACGGAAAACCTCGCGTACGGGTGCAGGTCCTGCAACACCAGGCTCGCGCACGCATTCAAGCGCATCGGCGCCGGCGTGCGGACTCGGCAGTACAATCCGTCATCCGGCGTCCCCACATTCGGCCAGTACGTGTGGGCCGTCACGCATCATTCTCGGAGAAGCCACGACGAAGGCGGGGCTATTATCCATGCCACGCCAAAAGCAAAGCGAATCGAGTACTCGCGGCGAATCGCAGACATTAAGCGTTCGCGCCGCGATGTGGTACCGTTCTGAAAGGCCGTAAGGGCGAACGCGGGTCGTTGGCAGCGGGCGACTCAGTTTCCCGACGCGCCTAGCAGCTTTCCTTTTCCTTGCTTTCGCCAAGCGGGCAGTTAACTCCGGATACTCCACTGTGGTTAACGAGTGGCATATTGCACCGGCTCAGGCCGCGTGGCCTAATTCGAACGGGGTTTCCGTCGCTACCCGGAGGTAAAAGAGAATGTGCCGTCCATTTGCGATATTGTGGCTGATTCTGGGCCTTCTGCCAGGTTGTCTTCTTGGGCAAGCCGGCTCCGCCCCGTTCGGAGCGGGAAGCCACGCAACTATCCTCCGACCGCTCGCGGTTCTTCAGGCTCGATACCGGCTGCGAGCGGGCGAGAGAGTTCGGATCGACGTACCCGCTGAAACCGCCGACTTCATACGCTCTGCGAAAAGCAGAACCGCCAGCCCTGCCGGGATATCGAGAGCATTTGCATTAGGGTTGAATGTCGCGGGCGATCAAGTCATGCTTGGCGTGCCACTGACCACCCCGCCAGGAGAGTACGCGGTGATCATTTCTGCCGTCAATGGGTCAGGCGAAGAGCGGACCGCGGTGCTTTCGGTAACGGTTGATGCGCTGGCGACGGTACCAACAGGCGCCACCACGCCACCCGTGGTCCTGCTGGACGGGTGGCAGCGGCCTACTCTCACCAGCTCTTGCCCGATGTCAAGCGATTCGTCCGGAACTTTTGGCTATCTTGATGACTGGCTCCTTTCTCCGCCAGACCCGGCTATCTCGAATTACGCCGTTCCCCAGGTTTACTTCTTCGAGAATTGCACCGAATGTCCGAATTGCGCGATTGAGCAACTCGGCGCCGACCTGGCTACGTTTCTGAACTCCATTCAATACAGCAACGGAACGCCGGTTCCTCATGTCGATGTGGTCGCGCACAGCATGGGGGGTCTTATCGTCCGCTCGTACCTGTCTGGAAAGCAGTCGACATCTGGCGTGTTCGGTCCTCCATCGACGCCGAAAATACGAAAGGCGGTCTTCCTTGGGACGCCTCATTTTGGTTCATTCCAGGCCGATTCGGCGCTTGCTGATATTCTCTTCGCCGCAGGAAACCAGACCAACGAAATGAAGCCGGGGAGCCAGTTTGTCTGGGATTTGGCGACGTGGAACCAGTTCGGGGACGATCTTCGGGGCACGGACGCAGTTGCCCTGATAGGCAATGCCGGATCCTATGGCAATTTGTCGAGCGCGAGCGATGGCGTTGTGGCACTAACAAGCGGATCGCTTGACTTTGCCGCTCAGGGACGAACAAGAATCGTACCCTATTGCCACGTACCCACCAACTCGGGCTTCGAAGAATCAGTAGAGGCCGATTATCTCGGTTGCACCGGACCGGGGATTGCGGACGTCACTAGTGCGTTGCATCCGGCGTATCAGATCGTTTCGTCGTTCCTCCTGGGCAGCGTGGCTTGGCAGAGCGTAGGGACGGCGCCAGCGCAGAATCAATATTTGTCGGAGTACGGTGGAATAGTCGTTGCCGACGTGAATTCTGAGGATCAATACCTCACTCCCTCAAGTGTTTTGTGGGGTAGCGTCGTCCTGACGCCTGGAGCGGCGGGATATCTCTTCTACAACGACATGGTTTACGGCACGGGCACCTTCGTCTTTGGTTCATCTGGCTGCGGGTCGTGGACGGAGACGGCAGGAGTCTACTCCGCGGTTCGGTGCAAGGGCTATCCGATAGTGTCTTCTGTCGGGCCTCTGCTCTCCGGCGCGGGAAGGGTTGTGCAGGCGGGTACGACGATCACGGTCACGGGAGTGGAATTTGGAGCGCAGCAGTGCGGAGCCTGTAGCGTGGTGGCATCTAATCCGCAGTCCACTGCGCTCCAGATTTCGAGCTGGAGCGATACGAGCATACGGGCGTTTCTTCCAGCGAGTTTCGTGGGCATAGCGACAATCGGCGTGACAAATGCAAGCGGCTACGATGCCATCAACATCATGGCGGCTCCGGCTCCCATCATCGTGGTTGCGCCCACAAGCCTGCAATTCGCCTACACGGTGGGCGGGACGATTCCGGCAGCGCAGTCCATTCAGATCACCAATAGCGGCGGCGGTACGCTCAACTGGAGCGCTACTGCCAGCGCGACGTGGCTGTCCGTAGCAGTGGCATCCGGCACAGCGCCGTCAACGCTTTCCGTGCTTGTCTCGCCTACGGGTCTGGGCGCGGGCACGTACACGGGCAGCGTCCAAATCTCGGCACCTGGCGCATCCAACAGCCCTGTATCGGTCACGGTTACGCTGACGGTGGCTCCGGCTCCGCCTGTACTGGCGGTCTCGCCCCAAGCGCTCACATTTAACTACACGGTGGGCGGGACGGTTCCGGCAGCGCAGTCCATCCAGGTCACCAACAGCGGCGGCGGGACGCTCAACTGGAGTGCTACTGCCAGCGCGATGTGGCTGTCCGTAGCGGTGACATCCGGCACAGCGCCGTCAACGCTTTCCGTGCTCGTCTCGCCTACGGGCCTGGGCGCGGGAACGTACACGGGCAGCGTCCAAATCTCGGCACCTGGCGCGTCCAACAGCCCTGTATCGGTCACGGTTACGCTGACAGTGGCTCCGGCTCCGCCTATACTGGCAGTCTCGCCCGAAGCGCTGACGTTCAACTACACGGCGGGCGGGACGATTCCGGCAGCGCAGTCCATTCAGATCACCAATAGCGGCGGCGGTACGCTCAATTGGAGTGCCACTACCAGCGCGACCTGGCTGTCCGTAGCGGTGGCATCAGGCACAGCGCCGTCAACGCTTTCCGTGCTTGTCTCTCCGACGGGCCTGGGCGCGGGAACGTACACACGCAGCGTCCAAATCTCGGCGGCCGGCGCGTCAAATAGCCCTGTATCGGTCGCTGTTACGCTGACGGTGGCCCCGGCTCCGCCTGTACTGGCGGTCTCGCCTCAAGCGCTCACGTTCAACTACCCGGTGGGTGGGACGATTCCGGCCGCGCAAGGAATCTCGATCACGAACACGGGCGGAGGGGCGCTTTCGTGGGTCGCGTCGGCCAGCGCCGCATGGGTGGGGCTTTCGCCCGCGTCGGGCACGGCTCCGGCCACGCTGTCCGTCTCGGCGAATCCGGCAACCCTGGCGGCGGGGTCCTACTCGGCCACCGTGCTGATTACCGCAGCGGGCGCGACCGGCAGCCCGGCCTCCGTGTCAGTAACGCTTGTGGTTCAAACTCCGCAGCCCGCGATCACCGGCGCTGGCGTCTCTGGTGGAGGCGCCAACATCGCGCAGAATGCCTGGATCGAAATCTACGGCTCCGACCTCGCGCCGGGCAGCGTGGGCGCCGGCCTCACCTGGAGCAGCGCCCCGTCGTTCGCCACCGGCCAGATGCCGACCTCGCTCGGTGGCGTGAGCGTCACCGTCAACGGCAAGCCGGCGTATGTATACTTCGTCAGCGCCGCGCAGGTGAACGTGCTCACGCCGCTCGATTCCACCATCGGTTCGGTCGCCATCGAGGTGAACAACGGGAGCGCCACCAGCGCCGCGTTTACTGCAAACCTGCAAGCGGCGGCACCTGGGTTCCTGCGCTTCAGCGACGGCATCCATATTGCCGCGCTGCACGCCAATTATACCTATCTGGGGCCTGCCTCCATGTCGGTGCCGGGATACACCTTCACGCCCGCCGCGCCGGGGGAGACCATCCTGCTGTTCGGCGACGGCTTCGGCCTGCCGGTCTCGACGCTGACGGCGGGCTCGGCCGTGCAGACCGGCCCGCTGCCCACGCTGCCGCAGGTCACCATCGGCGGCACCGCAGCCGATGTGCAGTGGGCCGGGCTGATAAGCCCAGGGCTGTACCAGATCAACGTGGTGGTTCCGCCGAATGCGGCAAGCGGCGACAACCAGGTGATTGCGACCTACGCCGGCGCCAGGTCGCCCACTGGAGCCATGATTCCGGTTTCGCAGTAGTGGCCGGACATGCACGCACCTTGCCCTGGGCCGCCAAAAGAAGGATTGCTCGACACGCGAGCTCGGTCCGACGCTCCGCAAACTCCTTTGCGCGCGACTCATCGTGGCATACTGACTGGGCGTGCGCTTGAACGACCGATGCGTAGGTCTCCAAGGAAACTCCCCGCTCAATCAGATTCTCTTGGACCTCCCACGCGATCCAATTCTTAAAGTCGTTGACAAAATTGTCGGTCCACCAGTTACGGAGCGGATGACGGTATTTTTCAAAGCCGACTCGGATCGACTCAAAGTCCTTGTCCGTCTCTTTGTGTAGTCGCTTGCAAACCTGATAGCAGGCGTCTTGGAGAGACAACCCATGCTTCCGTAACACTCGGATCACAACATATCGCCGCATCGCGAGATCTGACCCACGAATGCGCGCCCAGGCGCCCCCACGGACGCCCGCTTTGCCTCTCTTGCTTGGATCTGGCTGCTGGTAATTGATCGCAAAGCTGTTTAAGGCAGTAGTCGGGTTCTTCCCTGACGGGGCTCGCTCCGCTACGTCCGAGAGCATCCAATCCACGAACAGACACAGCTCATCATTGGCAAACATAGGTAAGCCGTTGAAACCATGGTGTGCGCCAAGGGTACTTGAACTCGATAGTAACAGCCTGCAATATCACGTATTTTAAGTATATAGCGAGCGAAGGTATGCAAAATAGCGAACCTGCAAAACTGATGAGCCAACTACAGACTGCGCGGTTTCTCGGCCGCAGTGTTCGAACTCTGACGTTATGGCGACGAAGACGCTACGGCCCCACATTCCTGAAGGTTGGAGGTGCCGTTATGTACACCGTGGCGGACGTCACAGCGTTTCTGAACGGGTGTCGAGTCACTGTAAACGCGGCGCGCTCCGAGGCGTCGAGATGACAGCGGCTTCTATTTCAGCGGCACTGCATGGGCATCGGTCCGGCCGCGGCTGGATGGCCAGGTGCCCCGCGCACCAGGACCGCTCACCATCCCTCAGGCTCACGGACCGCGACGGTAAACTGCTCGTACATTGTTACGCCGGATGTCCGCAGGATGCCGTAATTGAAGCACTGAGAGGGTGCGGCCTATGGCCGGCGCGAGAGCGGCAGCCGCTGACGGCAGCACAGCGCGCGCAATGGGTGTGCCGGCAGCGCCAGCTCGATCACGAACTGAAGCCAGCTCGGCTGTGGCAGCGTGCAGCCATTGTGCTTGCTGAGGAAGTGCTCGATCAACTGAAGGTGGCGCTGTTTGATCCGGCGGCTGCGACCAGACCAGCTATCGCCGAGATTGCCTGGTGGACCCGCCGGCTTGCGTGGTGGCGTCGGCTGGACTGCGGCGAGCTGGTGTCGGAATACCGGCAATGGGTGCAGTACCATCCGCGGCTTACTGCTGGCATGGTCCACGCGGCCGGTAGGTTCGAAGCGGCAGAAGTGCGGGCAGTGCGGGCGTATCTTGGGCTCACCACGATTGCGGGACAGACGACATGATGCCTGAAACTGACCCTCACGCTGGCATCAAAAGGCTTATCGAACTGGAGTACGCCAAGCTGAAGGCCGTGCCAAACCTGCTGTACCAGTCTTTCTCCGACTACGGCAATGCGCGGCGCATCATAGACCTGTATGGTGAAGACCTTCGGTACTGCCATCCATTCAATAAATGGCTGGTGTGGGATTTGCACCGCTGGGCCTTGGATGAGGGCGAGCGCGCCCGCAATCTATCGCAGGCCACCATCCTGGAATTCGCGCGTCAAGCTCTCGAAGCCAGCAACAGAGAAGCGGAAAGATTCGCGGCGAGTTGCCTGAACTCGCAGCGAATCTCGAACGCGCTTCGTGAAGCACAACCTCACCTGGCGATCCGACCAGCGGACCTCGACACACACCCAGACCTCCTGAATTGCAAAAACGGCACGATGGATCTAAGAACCGGCTGTCTAAGTCCGCATCGGCGCGACCATTTCATCACGAAGCTGGTGCACTACGATTACAGGCCAGACGCGGAGTGTCCCAGGTTCCTTGCATTCCTGGAGCGCATCACTGCGAGTCATCCGGGCTTGGCGGGCTACCTGCGGGTGGCGCTGGGCTACAGCTTGACGGGCCATACCATCGAGAAAGCGGTATTCCTGCTGCACGGCAGTGGCGACAACGGCAAGAGCACACTCTTGACTACGTTTCTGGGGCTCCTGGAGGAGTACGCTGTATTGCTCCAAATCGACACCCTGATGGTTCGCCAAGAGTGCAATAACACCCAGGCGGACCTCGCGGACCTTCGCGGCGCCCGCTTCGTCATGACCTCGGAAACCGAAGAGGGCCAGCGACTCGCTGAAGGCAAGCTCAAGCGCATTACTCAGGGCATGGGGAGGATCAAGGCCACACGGAAGTATGAGAACCCCGTCGAGTTTCCCGAATCGCACAAGCTGTGGATCGATGCCAACCACCTGCCCATTGTGCGGGGAACAGATAACGCGATTTGGAATCGGCTGCATCCTATTCCGTTTGACACCACCGTTCCAAAAGGGGAGCAAGATAGGGAACTCCCGATGAAGTTGGCAGCCGAAGGTCAGGGAATACTGGTCTGGGCTGTGGCCGGCGCCGCACGGTGGTATCAGGAGGGACTCGGGAAGCCCACTGATGTGGAATACGCGGGGCAGGCATGGCGCGCGGACTCAGACCAGATCGGCCGATTCATTCAAGAAGCGTGCATCACAGGTGAGTATGTTCGAGCTAAGGCGCGCGAATTGTACGGGACCTACAAACGTTGGGCCGAAGAGGCTGGCGAGCAACCGGAGAACGAACGGACCTTCGGGCAGCGCATTGCGGAAAAATACACCCGGAAGAGAGAGGCGGGCGGCAATGTTTACTTGGGCATCGGCCTGGCGAAATCGTGGCAGTGCCATGCAGGGTTGTAGGGTCATGCATACATTTTCGGGAACTTCTTTCAATAGGCCCATACGGAGACTTTTTGAGAAGAGCCTACAAGACGCTGCATCCTTACACGAAGTTCTGAGGGTGACGTCGGCCAGCGGGAATTGACGATGCAAGACGGCTTCATCAATATCGACGGTTTGATTGAGGACCTGGCCAAGCGCGTGGCCGCTCACGTCCGCGCTGAGCTGGCTCAGGAGGGCGCCGCTGGCGTCAGGCCCCGATTGCTCACCGTCGAACAGGCCGCCACGTATCTGGGTCGTACAGAGGAAGCCATGCAACACATCATAGCGTCTGGGAAAATTCAGGCCGTAAGGATTGACCGTCGCGTGTTCATTGACGTACGAGACCTGGACCGGCTCATCGAGGACAGCAAGACAAACGCGTTGCGGTGATTCATGGGAGACCTTGACTTTGTTGCTAAAGCGGTTCAGCATATGAAAATATCGCGCACAAGAAGAACCCGGCGGCGGTTGCACTGGGCAAACTGGGCGGAAGGAAAAGCGGAGCAGCTAGAATGCAGAAGCTGACGCCAAGCCAGCGCTCCAAGATCGCGCGGAACGCGGCACTTGCCAGGTGGCGTGACGCTGGGGAAAAGAAACCATGAAAGCCAAACTGGGAAGTTTGTACCAGCGCAAGAAGAAGCTGCCTGACGGAACGGTTCAGACCCTGCCTACTTGGTGGATCAAGTACTACCGAAACGGCCAACCGTTCCGTGAATCAAGCCACAGCGAGAATCAAGAAGATGCCGGACGATTGCTCAAGCGCCGGCAGGGGGAGATCGTCACGGGCAGATTCAGCGGGCTCGGCCCCGAACGAATACGCCTTGTCACACTGCTGGATTTGGTCGCGGCCAACTATGACGAAAACGGCAGGAAGAGCGCGCCTGAGACCAAGTGGCGACTGGAGGCGCACGTCAGGCCGGCGGTCGGGCATCTTCGCGCGGCCGAATTCGGATCTCTCCAGATTAAGCGGTACATCGCGGAGCGGCGACGGGAGGACGCATCGGACGCTACGATCAATCGGGAGCTTTCCATCGTGCGGCGAGCGTTTACTCTCGCTCTGAACTCAGACCCACCAATGATTGCGCGCGCGCCCCACATACCGAGGCTGGAGGAGCACAATGTCCGAGAAGGCTTCATCGAGCACGCGCAGTACCTCGCATTGCGAGACACGCTGCCGGACCACCTCAAGGCCATATTCGTGGTTGGTTATCACGTCGGGGTGCGCCTCGGGGAGTTACGTCAGCTTGAATGGCGCCAGGTGGACACGCAGGGCCGCGAGATTCGTCTTTCTGGCGAGCAGACCAAGAACGGGCGGCCGCGGACGCTTCCAATCTACGGCGACATGGGAGCGTGGCTCCAGTGGCAAAAAGAACTGACCGAACAGAAGTGGCCTGATTGCCGGTGGGTGTTTCACTACCTTGGGCGGCGCCTGGGCGGACACCTGAAGGGGTGGCGCAAAGCTTGCGGCGCGGCGGGTCTACCGAATTTCCTTTTTCACGACTTGCGACGCTCCGCAGTCCGGAACATGGAGCGCGCCGGCATTCCCCGCAATGTGGCGATGAACATCAGCGGCCACAGAACGGAGAGCGTTTATCGCCGCTACGATATCGTAAACAAGCAGGACCTCGTTGCGGCGGGTTTGAGAATGCAAGGGTACAGCCTTCAACAAGCAGCGCGCACGTACCTGGAAGCGGCAAAGGCCGTTGAAACTGGCGCCCGTGCCGCTCGCCGTGCGCTCTCCGCCGACGAAAAGAAACAGATTAGGGAACTTCGAGCGAAAGCCACCACCGCTCAAGAACAAGCCGGCGCGCTCGGCTTTCCGACAAATCCGACCGCCGAGAGCTCGCCGGCGGGCACACTCTCGGGCACACCAACGGAATTCGTACAATGAAACCATTACGTATGTTGTTCGATTTTATGGGGTGGGTGGAGGGATTCGAACCCTCGGCCACTGGAACCACAATCCAGCGCTCTACCAGCTGAGCTACACCCACCGTGAAGGGGACATTCTCATCGTATCAAGGTGGGTGCGTAGCCCGCAATTTTCACGGGCGGCGAGGTGGGAGTCGCGGCTCCGAACGAATCCACTAACGGAGCCGCGACCATAGGGAGCGGTCATGCCGGACATGTTTCGATTATTGCGGAGCTACCTTACCGCCAGCGGCCCCAGCCGCGGCCGCCGATAATCATCGCGCCGAAGCCCCATTGCGGACCCATATACGGGTACGAATAATACGGGTAGCCGTAGCCGTAGTAATACGGAGACGGATAGCCATAGCCCGGGCCATAGTAGGACGCCGGAGGCGCCGCGCGCCGCGGGCCAGCCGACATCTGCATTGCCGGGTGGTCGTAGTCGTCGGGTCCGACGTAGCGAAACGCCTGCGGCGCACGCGTGGTCGAAATCGTGAACGGCGCCGTCATCTGGAAGGTGAGCGCCGTTTCCGGATAGATCACCGTGGGATGGTTGCGTGTGAGCAGCACGCCGACGATGCCGGCCGCCGCTCCGGCGCCCGCTCCGATGGCCGCGCCCTGGCCCCAATCCGCGGCACCGCCCACGGCCGCGCCCGCAACCGTCGTCCCCGCCACGGTTCCGGCTTGTACGCCGGCGGGCGTGGTGCCGCCTTGGCGCGCCACCAACTGGGTTTGCGCCGCCACCTGCGTGCCATCGGCCAGCGTGAAGCTGGTCAGCTCCAGCTTAAGCTGCGACGGCTTATCGGAATGTTGCTTCTTCACGTCCGCCACGTTGCCGTAAACCGTTTGGCCGCGATGCGCCACCACCACGCCGTCCACCACCAGCGGCTGCATCAGCGTGGCCGTGAACGGGTCGCCCGCCTGGTTGTGATCGGTGGAGAGCGCCTGGTTGATGCGCACCGAAATGTACGTACCCGGCTTGACCGTCAATTCCGGCGGCAGGCCGTACGCGGGACGGCTGAGGTGCGCCATCGGCGGCGCCGCCTGTGGCATCGGCGCCGGAGTTGGAGCCGCCGCTGGCTGCCCTTCCTGACCGGGCTGCGCCACGGGCTCTGGGTTTTGCTGGTCTGGCGCCGCGGGCAGCGCCCGGTCCTGCGCCTGTGCCTGTTGATCGGCCGGCGCGGGCGCCGGATCGCCCAGGTGGCGCCACCCGGGGGTTTGCGCCAACGCGAGGCTGGATGCAGTTACCAAAACTATCGCAATTTGCGAGATACGTTCCATACTTGGTCCCTCATTGCTTTCGACGCAGCTACCCACTGCATCTGTTTCACCAAATGCAAACGATTGGATCGAAAAGGCTTGCGGCTGGCGTGGGTTGGCCCTATTGCACCGGCGCTGGTGGATTTCAGCCACCGCTCCGGACGTTTCCGCCACACTCGCGCCCGGCGCAGACCCGGCTCAAAAGTTCCCGCGTGAAATGTGGCAGAATGGAGTTTCCGGATTGACCCATGGGCAAGCTGCATGGGGCCGGGCCGTGTCAGCGGCCCATCAACTTGCGAAATCTCCGCAAAGGCAGCTAAAATCAACGCGTTCGCATATCCCAGGAGGAGTGCATGGCATTAGTAGAGCAGAAGGTAAAGCAGATCATCGTCGAGCAGTTGGGCGTCGACGAGAGCCAGGTCGACAGCAGCGCGTCGTTCGTTGACGATTTGGGCGCGGATTCGCTGGATATCGTCGAGCTCGTGATGGCCTTTGAAGAGGCCTTCGAGCTGGAGATCCCCGACGAGGATGCCGAAAAGATCCAGACGGTCAAGGATGCCGTTGACTACATCGAAAACAAGACAGCCAAAAAGTAGCCGCTTTTCTCGAGGAGACCAGACTTGACGAGAAGAGTGGTAGTAACCGGCGTGGGATTGGTGACGCCGCTAGCCATCGGAACCGAGGACTCCTGGGCCGCCATTCGCGCCGGCAAAAGCGGCATTGGCCCCATCACGCAGTTCGATGCTGCGGCCTTTTCCTGCCGCATTGCCGGAGAAGTCAAAGGATTCGATCCGGCGCGGTACATCGAGAAAAAAGAAATCAAGAAGATGGGGCGCTTCATCCAGTTCGCCATCGCGGCCTCGGATTGCGCGCTGGCCAACTCCGGCCTGAAGGTAACGCCGGAGACCGAAGAAATGGTGGGCGTCTACATCGGCAGCGGCATCGGCGGATTCGAAGTCATCGAGCGTGAGCACCTGGTCCTTTTGGAACACGGCCCGCGCCGCATTTCCCCTTTTTTCATTCCCGCCACGATCGTGAACCTGGCCTCCGGCCATGTCTCGATTCGCTCCGGCGCCAAGGGACCCAACTCCGCCACCGCCACCGCCTGCACCACCAGCGCCCATTCGATTGGCGATTCGTTCCGCATGATCCAGCGCGGCGACGCCGATGCCATGATCTGCGGCGGCACCGAGGGCGCAGTCACCCCGATGAGCATCGGGGGGTTCGCCGCCATGCGCGCGCTTTCCACCCGTAATGACGAACCCGAACGCGCGTCCCGCCCTTGGGACCGCGACCGCGATGGCTTCGTGGTGGGCGAAGGCGCCGGCATCCTGATCCTCGAGGAACTCGAGTTCGCCCGCCGCCGGAGCGCGCACATTCTGGCGGAGCTCGTCGGCTATGGCATGAGCGCGGACGCGTTTCATCTCACTGCGCCCGCGCCCGATGGTGAAGGAGCTTA